>ENA-OQIR01000820-OQIR01000820.1-human-gut-metagenome-genome-assembly--contig:-NODE-820-length-12183-cov-1.850199_pt1 | contig 12183 bp, 19 predicted proteins | sample MGYA00242580_ERZ504745 | MGnify/ENA primary metagenome ERZ504745 (study PRJEB26092, sample SAMD00036214) | human gut metagenome | host: Homo sapiens | study: EMG produced TPA metagenomics assembly of... | reverse complement strand
CAGCGGCCGGTAGAATTCCATCGGGTATTGGTATAGATCCTTTCCGGCCTATCGCAAAAACGAACCTGACTCATTCGCTGTCGCAGGTGCCCAAAAACTCCAAGTTTTCATTGACAAGCCTTCTTTCTCATATACCGTTTCGCTAAGAGATAGATACCCTGGGCGCAGGCAATTCCCAGCACTGCTCCGCCCAGCACGTCGGTTGGATAGTGCACAAACAGGTAAAGTCTGGAAAACCCAATGCATACCGCCAGCGCTAATCCGGCGGCGCCAAATTTCCGGTCAGCTTTCCAGAGAATCCACGCAGCGGTAAAGGAAGAGGCTGTATGGCCGGAAGGAAAGGAAGAACCGGAGGGGAGAGGGATCAGCTGCTGTACGGTGGGATCAGCTACTAAAGGCCGTTCCCGCATAATCAGGTTTTTTAGGCCGATTTCCCCGATCAGGAAGGTAACCAATAGGGAAACCAGCATCAAAGCCCCATACCGCCTATACTTTTGAAAACACAGCAGAAGTATGGCGGTCAAAATCCAGACTGCTCCGTATTCTCCCAGATTGGTAAAAAAAATCATAACTTTGTCCAGCGCCGGATTGTGAAGGGCTTGCAGAGAGTATAAAAAGGATAGCTCCATTTGGTCACCGCCCCGTGTTTAGATTCTTTTATCCATTATACCATAAAGGAAACCGCGAGGGAACAGGAAATCTCACCGAGGAGAAATTAAAAATAAGATAAATTCTAATAATAAGATGCAAATGAAAAATGAACCTTTTTTATACTCTGACTTTTCCAGCGCCTTGCATAATTTCCCATTGTTTGCAAACACTACCTGGGCAAACAGATTTTTATTTTTAAAGGGAGATTTTATAGATGAAAGCAACTGGAATTGTCAGAAGAATTGATGACTTAGGAAGAGTGGTGATCCCCAAGGAAATTCGCCGCACCTTACGAATCCGAGAGGGTGACCCGCTGGAGATTTACACAGACCCGGAAGGGGAGGTCATCTTTAAAAAATATTCTCCGGTGGGGGAAATGTCGCCCTTTGCCGCCCAGTATGCGGAGGTGCTGTCGAAAACGGCGTCTTTGCCTACCGTGATCTGTGATACGGATCATGTGATCGCGGCGGCGGGAGTTTCGAAAAAGGAATATCTGGAACGCCGCGTGACGCCGGCGCTGGAAGATTTAATGGAGGGACGCCGCAGCTTTGTAGCGGCGAAAGCCGGGGATCATCTGCAGCCGGTGGAGGGAATCGAGAGAAGCGCCGCGGTGGCGTACCCGATTATCGCCTCCGGCGATGTAACTGGCGCTGTGGTTATGATGCGGGAGGAAGCAGGCGAGGCGCTACAGAAGCGGAAATCAAACTGATTCAAACCGCGGCCGCTTCTTAGGCCGTCAGTTGGAGGAATAATAGATCGGTTAAGCCCGGAAAAGACGGCTTGCGGCGGACGCGGGCGAAGCAAAGAGCCGCCGACCGCCGATGCCAGTTAGACGGCGCCCCTCGGCGGCAAAGAGACTTCTGCGCCGGAGCGCCTTACTAACTGGTTATTGCACCTGCTGGGGAAAACTAGAATTCTTTTTCTTTGCAACCGTGCCGCTGTTTTGCCTGTTAAAACCGAAGAAAAGAAGGATTTTCCAAAGATACTCGAAAAACCTTGCATTTGGCGGGCATTTGTGCTATGTAATAAAAGTATAAGAGAGTAAGATGAAAAGAGTGGGGCGACCCGCTCTTTTGTTTGTCTAAAATGAATTTGTAACGGAGGTCAACTAAATGGCAACCGGAAGAAGGGCGGCGGCACCGTAGAAGCCGTGTGGGATTTGTGCGAGCCTATCGTGAAGGGCTTTGGCCTGGAGCTGTGGGATGTGCGCTATCTGAAGGAGGGAGCCAATGGTATCTGCGGGTGTATATCGACCGGCAGGAGGGCGTCACCATTGAGGACTGCGAAAACGTCAGCCGGGCGATCGACGAGCCGTTGGACCGGCTGGATCCGGTAGATCAGAGCTACTGCCTGGAGGTTTGCTCTCCTGGGCTGGAGCGGGAGCTGGTTCGTCCGGAGCATTTTCAGCGGTTTGAGGGGTGGCCTGTGATGGTAAAGCTGATCCGGCCTCTGGATTCCGGTGAGAGGGAGTTTAACGGTGTGCTGGGAACCTATGAAAACGGCGTGTTTGACCTATGGGTCAATGAAACAGATGTAATCAGCCTTGCAAAAAAGGACACTGTCTTTGTAAAGCTTGATGATTTTGATGATGATTTTGGAGGAGCAGAAGAATGAGCAGCGAAGTTTTTGAGGCCTTAAGCTTGTTGGAAAAGGAAAGAGGCATTCCGGTGGATTTTATGCTGGATAAGATCAAAAAAGCGATTCTTACCGCTTGTAAAAGCAGCTATAACGGCAACGACGACGCGATTATCAACATGAATCCGGATACGGGCGTGTTCGAGGTTTATCTACAGAAAACCGTTGTGGAAGAGGTAGAGGACAAGGGCAGGGAAATTTCCCTGCTGGATGCCCGGGAGATCGATCCTAATACTGCCGTAGGCGAAAAGGTAGGGTTCAGCTGGATACCAAGCAATTTGGCCGGATCGCCGCGCAGACCGCCCGGAATATTATCCGTCAGGGCATCCGTGACGGCGAACGGGGACAGATGATGCAGGAATTCCAAAGCAGGCATCAGGAACTGGTTACCGCTACCGTGGAACGGATCGACCCAGAAGCGGGGCGGCCACCCTGAAGATCGGAAAGGCCGAAGCCGTGTTGCCTAAAAGTGAACAGGTCGGCGGCGAGGAACTCCGGGAGGGCGACCATGTCAAGGTTTATGTAGTGGACGTAAAGGAGACGGAAAAGGGCCCCAGGGCGATGATCTCCAGAACCCATCCGGATCTGGTTAAGCGGCTGATTTGAAACCGAGGTGCCGGAAATCTACGACGGTACGGTGGAAATCAAGTCTGTTTCCAGAGAGGCCGGCTCCAGAACCAAGCTGGCTGTTTGGAGCAAAGACCCCAATGTGGACGCGGTAGGCGCCTGCATCGGCGCCAGAGGCGCCAGAGTGGCAACGTAGTCAACGAGTTAGGCGGAGAAAAAATAGACATTATCGAGTACAGTGAGGACCCGGCCAAGTTTATCGCCGCGGCCCTGTCCCCAGCGGATGTACTTTCCGTAGAGGTGGACCCGGATGGAATGAAGGCGTGCCAGGTGACGGTGCCGGACCACCAGCTTTCCCTGGCTATTGGCAATAAGGGGCAAAATGCCAGACTGGCGGCGAAGCTGACCGGCTGGAAGATCGACATCAAACCCGAAAGCGGCTTTTACGACCCGGATGCCCATAAGGCGGCAGAGGCCGAGGAGCAGGAATAATAGAAATTGATAAAACCCTATTTGACCCGGACGGAGCTTTCCGTCCTATTATGGAAGGCGGAATGAAAGTATGCGTCAAAAGCGTCCCCCTATGCGCATGTGTACAGGATGCGGAGAAATGAAACCGAAAAAGGATCTGGTCCGGGTAGTAAAAGCGCCCGATGCAAAGGATGAAAACGGCCAGGTTTTGGCGCCGGAGGCGTTTCTTTGGATCTTACCGGCCGAAAGCCGGGAAGGGGCGCTTACGTGTGCAGAAACGCCGCTTGCCTGAAGGCGGCGCGCAAGGCCCGGCGGTTTGAAAAGGCTTTCTCCTGCCAGATTCCAAGCGAGGTATATGACCAAATGGAGGAGGAATTGCTGGCTCATGAATGACAGGCTGTTGTCCTTACTGGGCCTGGCCAGACGAGCTGGGAGACTCAGCTTGGGAAACGATCCGGTGCTTTCCTCCATGGAGGAAGGAAAAGCAAAGCTAGTGCTGGTGTGTCCGGATTTGTCTCAGCGGACCCTTAAGGCATAGAGAGCCGCGCTGAAGCTTTCGGCGTACCTCTCGTAACCATAGAACAAACGATGGACCAAGTGAGCATGTCACTAGGCAAACGGTGCGGCGTGCTTGCCCTCAATGATGAAGGGTTCGCGCGCAAAGCGCTGACGCTTACGAAAACCAACGGGGAGGATTTGATAATATGATGATAAAATATAGAGTCCACGAGGTGGCAAAGGATCTGAATGTTCCCAGCAAGGAGATTATCGATCTGCTGCAGAAGCATTTTGGAGAAGTCAAAAAACATATGACGGCGCTGACTGAGGAAGAACTGGATGTGATTTTTGAGCATTATACCCAACTGAAGGCCCTTCCGAATTTTGACGCCTATTTTGCGGAAAATAAAACCGTGGCAGAGGATCAGGCGGCACAGGCCGCCGCCGAGGCGATGGAAAAGGCGAAAGCCGCCGCGGCTCAGGAGCCGGCCAAGGCTGCCGCAAAAGTGGAAAAGTCCCAGCAGGCCGCAAAAAGGAAGCAAAGCCCGCCGCCAGGGCAGAAGCGCCGGTAAAGCCGGCACAGAACGCTTCCGGACAGCCGGTACCGAACCAACCGAAGCGCAAGGCCGTCATGCCCGGCAAAATCACGCCGGTAGCCCCAAGCCTCAGAATCAAAGCCAGCCTCAGCAGAAAGCAGCTCAAAGCAGCAGAAAGCCTGCTCCCCGCCAGGAGCCAGGCAGCCTCAGGCCGCCGCGCCTTTTCAAAATACAGAGAATTCCAACCGCGTGGTTCGGCCTCAGCAGAATCATCGATACGCGGTCCGCTAACGTGAACATCGATAAGTATAATGAAAAATACGACCGAATGGCTTCTGAAAAGTACCGCAGCGAGAATACGGTGCAGAAGCAGAAGATCACCCAAAAATCTCAGCAGAGAGGCAAGCCCCGCAACTCCAGAAAGGAAACTGAGGCGGAGCGCCTGCGCCGGATCGCCATGGAGCGGAAAGCCAAGCCCATCACGATTCAAATCCCTGACGAGATCACCGTGGGTGAACTTGCCTTACGCTTAAAGGCCACCGCGGCCGAGGTCATTAAAAAGCTGATGATGATGGGAACCATGGCGACTGTAAACGATGTGATCGATTTCGATACCGCCGCTCTGGTGGCGATGGAATTCCACGCCAAGGTAGAAAAAGAAGTGGTGGTCACCATTGAGGACCGGATTATCGACGACAGCGAGGATGACGACGAGAACCTGGTGCCCAGAGCGCCGGTGGTAGTGGTCATGGGACACGTTGACCACGGTAAAACCTCTCTGCTGGACGCCATCCGGCACGCCAATGTTACCGCGGGAGAGGCCGGCGGCATTACCCAGCATATCGGCGCCTACCGGGTTAATATCGGCGACCGGGAAATTACCTTCCTGGATACGCCCGGCCATGAGGCGTTCACCACTATGCGCGCCAGAGGCGCCCAGGTGACGGATATCGCGATCCTGGTGGTAGCCGCCGACGACGGCATCATGCCCCAGACCATCGAGGCCATCAACCACGCCAAGGCGGCGGGAGTTTCCGTCATTGTGGCGATCAATAAAATGGATAAAATGGGCGCTAACCCGGAGCGCGTCAAGGAGCAGCTCACCGAGTATGAGCTGGTGCCTGAGGAGTGGGGCGGCGATACCCCGTGTATTCCGGTATCCGCCCATACCAAGGAAGGCATCGGCGACCTGCTGGAAATGGTCACCCTGATCGCTGATATGAAGGAACTGAAAGCGAATCCGGACCGTGCCGGCAAGGTACAGTGATCGAGGCGAGACTGGATAAGGGACGCGGCCCCATCGCCACGGTGCTGGTTCAGAACGGCACTCTCCATGTAGGGGATATCATCGTGGCGGGCACCAGCGTAGGCCGGGTAAGAGCATGATGAATGACCGGGGTGAGCGGGTACAGGAGGCTGGCCCCTCCGTTCCGGTTGAGATCACCGGCCTGGATGACGTTCCTACCGGAGGCGATACCTTTAACTGTGTTTCCGATGAGCGGCTGGCCCGGGAGCTGGTTGACCAGAGAAAGGCGGCCCAGAAGGAGGAGCAGTTCAACGCTCAGACTAAGGTTACCCTGGATAATCTGTTCGATCAGATGCAGCTGGGGGATATCAAGGAATTGAAGATCATCGTCAAGGCCGACGTGCAAGGCTCCGTCGAGGCGGTAAGGCAGTCCTTGGAGAAGCTTTCCAACGACGAGGTGCGGTCCATGTGATCCATGGCGGCGTGGGAGCGGTCAATGAGTCCGATGTGATGCTGGCGAACGCGTCCAATGCGATCATCGTAGGCTTTAACGTGCGTCCGGATCCGTGGCGGCGGAAAACGCCGAGCGGGATAAGGTGGATATGCGTTTGTACCGCGTCATCTACGACTGCATCGAGGAAATCGAGTCTGCATGAAGGGTATGCTGGCGCCGAAGTTCAGAGAGAACCTGCTGGGCCGGGCTGAGTGCCGCCAGGTCTATAAGATCAGCAATGTGGGCACGATCGCGGGCAGCTATGTGCTCAGCGGCAAGATTACCAGAAACGCCGAAATCCGTATTGTTCGTGACGGTATCGTCATCGGCGAGGATAAGCTGGCCTCTTTAAGACGGTTTAAGGACGATGTGAAAGAGGTTGCCTCCGGTTACGAATGCGGTATCGGCTTAGAACGCTTTAACGATATTAAGGAGGGCGACGTTTTCGAAGCCTTCGTGATGGAAGAATACCGGGAGGATTAACAGCCTCCGGTATGGAGGAATCATATGGCAAGTCATAGAATCGACCGCACCACTGAGGATATCAAGCGGGAGCTTACCGCTATTCTGCGGGAACTGAAGGATCCGAGAGTGCAGGAAACCATGCTCAGCGTGGTGCGCGTGGAGGTCACCAACGACCTATCCTACTGTAAGGTTTATGTCAGCTCTATGGAGGGAATGGATCACGCCAAACGGGCGGTAGAGGGACTAAAATCCGCCGCCGGCTTTATCCGCCGGGAATTGGGCGCGAGAATCCATATCCGTCATGTGCCGTCGCTGCAGTTTCAGGCGACGGATTCGATTGAATACAGCGCCAATATTGCAAAATTGCTCAATGATTTGAAATGAGGGAGACTATGAGTCCGGAAAATAAAAGCGTAAGCCTTCACGATGCGGTGAAGCTGCTGCTGGAAGCGGATGACATTTACCTGCTGTGCCATCAATACCCGGATGGCGACACCCTGGGAAGCGCGGCGGCCTTGTATCTCGGCCTGCGGCAAAAGGGAAAGCGGGTGTCCATCCGGTGCGGCGATCCTATCCCGCAGAAATATGATTATATGTTTGAAGGAATCGAATTTCCGGATTTTGAGCCCCAGTTTATCTGTGCCGTGGATATCGCCGATCCCCAGCTGCTGGGTCAAAGGCTGAGCCCTTATGCCCAGCGGGTTGACCTGTGTATCGATCATCACGGCTCCAACACCAAATACGCCAGACAATACGTTATCCGGCCGAGGCGGCCTCCACTACAGAGATCATGTATGATCTGCTGTTTACCATGGAAGCGGAGATCACCTCTCAGATCGCGGATTGCATTTATACCGGCATCACCACGGATACCGGCTGTTTCCGTTATACCAACGCCACCTCCAGGACCTATATTGTGGCGGCTCATATGATGGACAAGGGCGCGGATGCGGCGATGATCAACCGGGTGATGTTCGACACCAAATCCAGAGCCAGGCTGGAGATCGAGCGCCGGGTGCTGGATACTATGAGTTTTTACTTTGGCGGAAAGTGCGCCGTGGCTTATGTTACGAGGGAAATGGTCCGTCAATCTGGCGCCAACGACGAGGATATGGACGGGATTGCCGCCTTGCCCCGCCAGGTGGAAGGAGTGGAAATCGGCGTTACTATGCGGGAAAAGGAGGATGGAAGCTTTAAAATTTCCGTCCGGACCGGACCCAAGGTGAACGCATCTAAAATCTGCGCCGAGTTCGGCGGCGGCGGCCATCCAGGTGCCGCCGGATGCGTGCTGACCGGAGGAGTTACCGGCGCCAAGCACCAGATCCTCTCTGCGGTGCAGAAAGTATTTGAAAAGCAGGAGAATTCCTGATGAATGGAATTATTGTGATTGACAAGCCGCCGCGGTTCACTTCCTTTGACGTGGTGGCGGTAATGCGGGGCTGTTCGGAACCAAAAAGGTGGGACACACCGGAACCTTAGACCCGATGGCCACCGGCGTTTTGCCAATTTTGATCGGCAGCGCTACTAAGGCCCAGGACTTGACTCCCGACAGCGGAAAAGAATATGTGGCTGGATTCCGGCTGGGTGTGGTTACCGATACCGAGGACAGCACGGGCACGGTCAAGGAGACCTTTCCGGTAACCGCGGATGAAAAGGCGCTGGAAAGCACCCTTTCCCATTTCCGGGGAGAAATCCTGCAGGTTCCGCCTATGTATTCGGCGATCCAGAAAAACGGCGTCCGGCTTTACGACCTGGCCCGCAAGGGAATTGAGGTTGAACGGGAGGCGCGGCCGGTGACGATCCATGAGCTGGAGCTATTGGAATACCGGCAGGAAACGGGAGAGGGAAGCATCCGGGTCAGGTGCTCCAAGGCACCTATGTCCGCACCCTTTGCGCCGATCTGGGAAAACAGCTGGGCTGCGGCGGGATTATGACCAGTCTGAGGCGAACCGCCGCCTGCGGTTATACCATTGAGGACAGCATCTCCCTGGACGAGGCCAAGAGTCTGAAGGCGGAGGGTGTGCTGGAGCAGCGGCTGCGTCCAGTGGACAGCCTGTTTTTGGAATACCGGCCTCTCAAAGTAACTGGCCCTCAGGCAAAACGCTTCCAAAACGGCGGCGCCTTGGCGCTGGAGCGCACCGGCGTGAAAAAGAGGCGGATAGAGTGAAAATCCGCGTATACAGTCCGGAGGGAATCTTTTTGGGCTTGGGGCAGGTGTGCCGGGCCAAGGATGAGCTTTCTGTTTTCAAATTATTTTAAGATATCAGGTGAACGAATGATGCAGGTTTCAACGGCCTTGAAAAGTCCCGGCAGCCTGCCGCCGTCGCTTTGGGATGCTTTGACGGCCTACACAAAGGCCATCAGGCCGTCATCCGGGAAGCGGTAAAAGAAAAAGCGGGCGGGCTGGTTCCCGGAGTGTTTACCTTTCCCCAAAGCCCTTTGGCTGAGCTTGCCGGAAAGGGAAAACCCAGACTGATGAGCAATACTCTGAAAGAGGAAATGCTGGGAAAGCTTGGAATAGAGGTCCTTTATTTAGTGCCCTTTTCGGAGGTGAAAAACCTGCCGCCGGAAGCCTTTGTGGAAGAAATTTTAAAAAATACGCTGCGGGCTGAAAAGGTGTTCTGTGGATATAATTACCATTTCGGCGCCGGAGGGACAGCCGGCAAGGAGAAACTGAAAGCTTTGTGCCGTCCCAGAGGAATCCAGGTGTGCGATTTGCCGCCGGTAACGCTGGAGGGCGCGCCGGTCAGCTCCACCAGAATCCGGAAGGCGCTGGAAAAGGGCGGGGCCCGCCAGGCCAGAGAGCTTTTGGGTCACCCCTTTTCCTATGATTTCGAGGTGGTCCACGGAAGACATATCGGGCATTTGATGGGAACGCCTACCCTGAACCAGGTGTTCCCGGAGGATTATCTGGTGCCTCGGTACGGAGTATACGCCTCCCTGGTCAGCTTTGATCAGGTGGTGACATACGGAGTCACCAATATTGGGGTAAAGCCTACGGTTGGGGCGGAGGAAAAGCCTTTGTCAGAAACCTGGATGCCTGATTACGACGGGGAAGCCTTGTATGGAAAAATGGTGAAAACCGAGCTTTTGGAATTTATTCGTCCGGAAAAAAGGTTCGGCGGCCTGGAGGAATTGCGGGCGATGATCCTAAAAAATGGGGAACAAGCGCGGGGAATTGCTGAAAAAGAGATAAAATATATCAGAAAACAGCAGGAAAGCATGTGAAAATAACAGTTGCGGAATCAGAAGAATTTGAGTATAATAACAATCAATAACAATAAATACGATGAAGAGGAAGAGTAGGAGCTTTTTAACATGCAGAGAGCCGCTGGGTGGTGAGAAGCGGTTGGGCGAAAGCTTTGAACTGGCCTTGAAGTAGCACGCTGAAAGAATTGTCAAGTAGCGGAGCCGGAGCCCGACCGTTACAGCGGGAGGATATAAGCCGGAGTATCGGCCGTATCTGCAATGAGGGCACGCCGTAAGGCGTGAAATTAGAGTGGTACCGCGTGAGACTTTTGAAAAGTCTTTCGTCTCTATTTGGGGAGGCGAAAGGCTTTTTTTGTTGCCGAAATCTAAATCCAAAGCCCGCTGGACCGCCTTTGTCTCCTTTCTGAAGCAGCAGCGGGCAGAACAACAAAAGGAGACGTGTTTTAAGATGAGAAATGTAGAAAAGTACACCACACAGTATTTTATGCCGCCGGTTCCCTGCTATGACTGGACCAAGAAGGAATATGTGGAGAAAGCGCCGATTTGGTGCAGTGTGGACCTGCGGGATGGAAACCAGGCGTTGATCGTGCCCATGAGCCTGGAAGAAAAGCTGGAGTTTTTCAAGTTCCTGGTAGAGATTGGGTTTAAGGAGATCGAGGTGGGCTTTCCTGCGGCGTCGGAAACGGAATATGAGTTTTTAAGAACCCTGATCGAACGGGATATGATCCCGGAGGATGTCACTGTCCAGGTGCTGACCCAGGCCAGAGAGCATATTATCCGCAGAACCTTTGAGGCGCTGAAGGGCTGTCCCCGGGCCATCGTCCACCTTTATAACTCCACCTCAGTAGCCCAGCGGGAGCAGGTGTTCCGCAAGAGCAAGGAGGAAATTATCAGGATCGCTGTGGACGGCGCCAAGCTGCTTCAAAAAATTTCCAGCGAAATGGGCAGCGATTTCCGGTTTGAGTATTCTCCGGAAAGCTTTACCGGCACGGAGATGGAATTTGCCCGGGATATCTGCAATGCTGTGCTGGATGTCTGGAAGCCGACGCCGGAGAAAGGGTGATTATCAATCTTCCGGTGACAGTAGAGCATTCCATGCCTCACGTTTACGCCTGCCAGGTGGAATATATGTGCAAGCATCTGGATTACCGTGACAGCGTGGTGGTCTCCCTCCATCCCCATAACGACCGGGGTTGCGGCGTGGCGGACTGCGAATTGGGCCTGCTGGCCGGCGCGGACCGGATCGAGGGAACCCTGTTCGGCAACGGTGAACGCACCGGAAACGCGGATATCGTTACCCTGGCTCTGAACATGTTTTCCCAGGGGGTAGACCCCAAGCTGAATTTTGAGGATATGCCGTCTACCGTTGCTCTTTATGAAAAAGTCACGGGGATGCATGTGTATGACCGCCAGCCTTACGGCGGCAAGCTGGTGTTTGCGGCGTTTTCCGGATCTCATCAGGATGCCATCGCCAAAGGAATGAAATGGCGGGAGGAAAAGGAATGCGACCATTGGACTGTACCCTACCTCTGTATCGACCCCAAGGATATCGGCAGGGAATACGAGGGCGACGTGATCCGAATCAACAGCCAGTCCGGTAAGGGAGGCATCGGCTATCTGCTGGAGCAGAAATACGGTTTTGTTTTACCGCCGAAAATGCGGGAAGATTTTGGCTATGCGGTAAAGAATGTTTCCGACCATCAGCATAAGGAGCTTCAGCCGGAGGAGGTCTATGAGATCTTCCGGAGGGAGTATTTAAATATCAACGATAAGATCTCTTTGGTAGACTTTCATTTCGTCCGCAATGACTGCATCCACGCCGCGGTTACCGTGAAAATCGGCGGCGTGGAAAAGGAGATCAAGGGCGACGGCAACGGCCGCTTGGATGCCGTCAGCAACGCCATCAAGGAAAATCTGGGGATTCAATATCAGGATCTGACCTACACGGAGCACGCCTTGGAGCAAGGCTCCAAATCCCGTGCCGCGGCTTATGTGGGGATCACCGGCAAGGACGGGAGGATCACCTGGGGCGTTGGCGTGGACAGCGATATTATCACCGCTTCGGTTAAGGCCTTGTTCAGCGCGATCAACCGCCAGGAAAGAAAAAAGGATTAACTTTTATTCTTAGCTTCCTTGAAGCGCCCCCTCCGAGGTACCGTCGGTAATAGCCCTCCCGGATTTTGCGCCTGGCGAACCAACGTCCCTCACGGAATGAGGGCAGAGAAGGAGATCTGTGAGACAAGCGTTCTCGTTCAAGTAAAACGGGAAAAATCGTAAAATAGGAAAAGCCCGGAACAAAATGCTCCGGGGCTTTTCCTTTGAGACAGAATAGTGCTGTTACTCCTGTTCGGAAAGCTCGTCAAGCTCCTTCAGCCACAGCGCCGAGGGAGGCATCGCTGGGGCATCCCGCC
>ENA-OQIR01000818-OQIR01000818.1-human-gut-metagenome-genome-assembly--contig:-NODE-818-length-12202-cov-3.112464_pt1 | contig 12202 bp, 15 predicted proteins | sample MGYA00242580_ERZ504745 | MGnify/ENA primary metagenome ERZ504745 (study PRJEB26092, sample SAMD00036214) | human gut metagenome | host: Homo sapiens | study: EMG produced TPA metagenomics assembly of... | reverse complement strand
ATGGTATCTGCGTCTGCCATACGTCTGGAAGAAGATTTCTTCCTTTTCTTCTCCTTCTGTGGTGGCACATAGTTACCGTCTATCACATCATACAGGCTGCATGATGGCACAAAGGAATCCGCAAGATGCTGCAGTCTGCAGTTTGTCTCGCATGTCTGGATAAAATCAGTGATCTTTACTTTACGTCTCGCCATACATAATCCCTCCTGTATTATTTTCGGTCTGAAATCTAATCCATATATTTCAGACATCACTAATATGATGAATTTTTAAAAAAATGAGAATTCCGCTCACCGCCTGTAGAGGCGGGAGAACCCTTCTCGAAAACTTGTTGGAACCCCTTACGGGGAATATTACCAGGAGGAGTCAATATGGATATTAATGCAGAAGCATGTATTAAGCAAGGAGAGGAACTGGGAAGGATTGCCAAAAAGAAATCCGCATTAAAATATCAAATGCAAAACATTGCAAATAATTTGATATACACACCCCTAAGGATTCTCTTGAGAAGCTATGCCAGCTTTGTTTAATATATGAAATCGATGCAATGCCGCTGATCGAAGTAATGTCAGAGAATGATGGACAAAATTGTCAGAAAGCGTGTCAATACTTCATTAGCGGGTTTACAAAAGGAAAACTAAAGTAGCTCTATCAGAAAAAGCAGGCAAAATGCCTGCTTTTTAAGCGAAAGAGAAAGTTTGTATATTTTCTTTAAATTCTTTATCTTTGGCAGAAATGTTTGAAGATGTAGCAAATCATATTTTTGCCAAACAATCCGACTTGAGAAAGGAAATAGGTGAGATTATGGGTGGAAGAATTCTTGAACTGGAATCCGAGAGATTGCTAAGAACCGGTAAAGAACAAGGTTTAATTCAAGGCGAAGAAAAAGCCAAATTGGATATTGCCAAAAAAATGCTGGAACGAGGCTTTTCTCTGGAAGATATTCAATTCTCTACCGAACTTTCAAAAAAGGAACTGGAAAAATTATAAATTGTCATTTTAAGGAGGTGGTGCTGACCATCTCCTTTTTTGTATCAAAATATTCTTCTCATATTTGCTATATAGTTGATGGATTAGTTTTTTATCAAATACAGAAAGAACAATTTTCATGTTCTTGCCCTTTCGTCATCTTACTTAAAACTCAAAAACGAAAGGAGAAAAATATGAGCAAAAAACCAGAAAACCTTAACACCATTCGCCAGTCCTGTGGCAGCAGAGTAGTAGTAGACGGGAGATCATGTATCGCCCCAATCACAGACAGAGAAATGTATGATAAATGCCTTCTCTACAGTGTTGAGAAGAATAAGCATGCAAAAGATTCTCTTATCTGGAAGCCCATGTCTGAAGACTGGAAAGAAAACTGCAGGGATCAATTTGGGTCCCAGGATACGGTCGAAGAAGCGGTCAGATTACATCCGCAGATGGACAGACGCCTGTTTGATCTTAAAGAACGCCTGCTTTCTTTTGCAGGAGAAGCGGTGTGCCTGCCAGCCTATGAGCCTGATCTGGAAAACATATTAAGTTATGGACAGTTTTGGCTTGGATACAATGCAGAAAGGATGCTGGGAGAGGATTGCCATTGTCACTCCAATTCAGCATTACTGTGGGAAGTCAACAAAGACAAGACTGTGATCTGTACCGGGTATGCGCTCTCCGCGGATGGAATGTGGAGACAACACAGCTGGCTGATACACAGAAAACCGCGATCCAACCGGGTTGTTGAAACAACAAGACCAAGGGTTTTGTATTATGGTTTTGCTATGACACCGGAACTTTGTGAGAGGTTTGTGAGTTACAACGTCTGCTAAAATAATCTTATCCATTCTTTTCACCCTTCTTTTATCAAAATCTTTTTTATCTGTTCTATAATTTTCTCAGGAACACTATCATCTATATTCATAAGTTGGCTATACATTCGGACACCTTGATATGCGAATACAAGTAAATCAAAAACCCCAGCAATGTCTACTTGGTTAAATTCTTTGCGAGATATGCCATATTGTATTAAGGCATCCCAAGAATTGAATGAAGCTTTATACTGTTTTATTAAGAGATTATCGTTCCCCTCTATTTTCTTTCTGCTAAAATATTCATAAATTGCTATACTTAATGAGCTTTCACTATCAATCATTTCATCTCTGTACTTTTGAAGTATTTCATCTAAAATTTGAGGCGCGGGAATTTTTGCCTCCATTTTTTCTTTAAAACTATTATTCTGGGCAACTAAAAATGTTTCTATTATCTCTGAAAAGATCTGGTCTGTACTATCATAGTGGCGATACAATCCACCTCTACTTAAGCCAGTTATTTCACAAATATCTTTCATGGTTACATCTTTAAACCCTCTAATTGCAAATAATTTATATGCCTGCTCTTTGATAAGACGCTTTGTCTCGATTCCTTTTTTGCTCATGTTCTTTGCTCCTTTTTTGCGACACGAATGTTTCTAAACACATTATGCGACATAAGTATCGCTTTGTCAAGATGGATATAAATAGTTTGATATATGAAGTAAATAAGGCAAAGAGATGTTTCAGGAATTAATTTTGAGACATCTTTTTTTCAAGCAGAAAAATGGCAGGGAAACTCCATATGTAGCTGATACTTTTCTTTTGAGCTTGCAGGTGAAAGTTTTTTTGTATTATAATATGAAAAGAAGGTTTTCTTATATTTACAGAAAACCAAACCTCTGTCGGAATACATCATTTACAAAAAACCAGAAGAAACATCACCAGATATCATAGTAAAAAACAGCATAAGAGGAGAGTAATAATTTGAGTCAAATACCTGCAATTGTTGATTATCTGAAAGAATTAAATATATTATCTGTAATAGTCAGGATACTTCTTGCCATTATCTGCGGAGGAGTTATAGGAATTGAGAGAAGACGGGCTCACCAGTCCGCAGGAATGAGAACATATATGTTGGTATGTATGGGTGCAGCTATTGTCATGGCAACGGGACAGTATATGTACGACACTTTCAAAACCGGAGATCCTTCCCGGCTTGGAGCCAGGTGATCAGCGGTATTGGTTTCCTGGGTGCCGGAAGTATTATCACCTCCGGAAAAACGAAAGTAAGAGGCTTGACAACCGCAGCAGGATTGTGGGTTTCGGCCTGCATTGGTCTTGCCTTGGGCATTGGATTCTACAGTGCAGGTTTGATTGCTACGCTGGTCGTTTATCTTATCATGGCGCGACTAAAAAGACTGGAGTATCGATTTCTGGTAGATGATATTTATTTGGAAATTTACTTGGAGTATGACGATGCGCTTTCTGTTTCTGATATCGCACAGCAGGCTGAAAGAAACGGCCTGAAAATCGAGGAGGTGCAACATGGAACCAAAGGAAAAGGATTCCAGAAGGCATTGATCACTTTCAGAAATACCCAAAATGAAAGCAGGGATCATGTCCTGAAAATACTTGAGCATGTGGAAGGCGTAAGGTACGTAAAATACATATATTAATGTTGATCTGCGCCCAATGCTTCTTCCTCAGATAAGATTTTTTTCGTATCAGAAACTCCATCTTAAAATTTCTGCTATATTTTCCTTACCAAAGAGATTTTTCTTGCGCCATCTTGAAGATCTTTTTGGTAATGCTAACATACGGAGCTGCCAGCTACAGCTCCGCGGATTTTCTCCTTCGTGTTTCCGCGGCTCTGACCTATGGAGGTTGGGGCTGCGGATTTTGTTTGTTGAGAAGGGGAAAAAATTATGCTATGATACAAAAAATGTAGGAAAGGATGGATAACTATGGATGATAAAAGGATTGCCGCAGCAGAACATAAACACCTCATTCCTCTGGACAGGATCAACGGATATGATGTCCGTCCCGGTTTCTACGGGATCAATGGGGCAACCGCCCTCAGGGAGGGTGTAAATTTTACGGTCTGTTCCGTGGAGGCAACAGACGTGGAACTACTTCTGTATCACAGAGGAGAAAAAGAGCCGTATGCGGTTCTTCCTTTTCCCAAACATTACCGGATCGGTGGAGTGTATTCCATGTTCGTTTTTGGACTGGATATCTTTGATTTCGAATATGCCTATCGGTAGATGGTCCATATGAGCCCAAAAAAGGTCTTATTTTTGACAGATCAAAGCCGCTTCTGGATCCCTATGCAAAAGCAGTCACCGGTCAGAGTGTATGGGGCGAACAGCCTAATCAGGACCATGAGTACCGGGCAAGAGTGGTTGTCAATGATTTTGACTGGGGCGATCATGTGGATCCGGTCAGACCGATTGAAGATCTGATCATATACGAGCTTCATGTCCGCGGATTTACCAAAGACCCTTCCTCCAATGTCGCTCATCCTGGCACCTTTGTGGGAATCCGGGAAAAAATCCCCTATCTCAAGGATCTGGGGATTACCGCTGTGGAATTAATGCCTGTATTTGAGTTCGATGAGACTATGGGAAAAAGAGAGGTTAACGGCCGGACTCTTCTGGACTACTGGGATATAATCCGGTAAGCTTTTTTTCCCCGAACACCAGTTATACAGCCAAAAAAGAATTCAACCGGGAAGGGGATGAGCTGAAAGACCTGATCAAAGATCTGAATAGCAACGGTATCGAAGTGATTCTGGACGTTGTTTTTAATCATACGGCAGAAGGAAACGAAAATGGCCCCTTTTTCTCATTTAAAGGATTCGATAACCGCATCTATTATATGCTGACTCCGGAGGGCTGGTATTATAATTTCAGTGGATGCGGAAACACACTGAACTGTAATCATCCGGTAGTGCAGCAGATGATCCTTGAGTGCCTGCGGTATTGGACGATCGAATATCATGTGGACGGTTTCCGGTTTGATCTGGCCAGCATTTTGGGGAGAAATGAAGACGGTTCTCCTGCAAGCCAGCCTCCGCTTCTGAAAAATCTTGCGGAAGATCCGATCCTTCGGAACGTAAAACTGATCGCAGAAGCCTGGGATGCCGGTGGGCTTTATCAGGTTGGCAGCTTTCCGGCCTTTTCCCGTTGGGCGGAATGGAATGGTAAATACCGAGATGACATGAGGAGTTTCCTGAAAGGAGACTACTGGTTTGCCGAAGCAGCAGCAAACAGGCTCATCGGATCACCGGATCTGTATACCGGACAGTACAAAGGATATGCATCATCCATTAATTTCCTTACCTGCCATGATGGATTCTCTCTTTGGGATCTCTACTCCTACAATGAAAAGCATAATGAGGACAACGGCTGGAACAACACTGACGGAAATGATGACAATCGGAGCTGGAACTGCGGAGTGGAGGGCGAGACAGAAGATCCAGAAGTCCTCAGGCTTCGCTTCAGAATGATAAAAAATGCCTGTGCAGTACTGATGTGCAGTCGTGGAACTCCCATGTTTCTTGCAGGAGATGAGTTTGGAGATACCCGTTTAGGAAACAATAATCCATATTGTCAGGATAATGAGATTTCATGGCTGGACTGGAAACGGCTGAATACGAATCAGACACTATATCAGTTCTTTAAAAAAATGATCCGTTTTCGGAGAGAGCATCCGGCAATCCGAAATAACCTGGATCCTTCAGATACCGGTTTTCCGGCAGTGAGCATCCATACAAACCAGCCCTGGGACAATTCCATTGATCAGGACACAAAATGTCTGGCAGTCTGCTATGCCGGAAAGACTGAGCAGGGAGAGGATCTGGTATATGTAGCGCTGAATGTATATTGGGAAAAACAGCGATTTGAGCTTCCAAAGCTTCCGAATGCCTATGAGTGGAAACGTTTTATAGATACTGCATTGGACGAGGCAGACGAAGTAACCATTACTGAATACTGGCTCCAGCCTCGTTCTGTGGCAGTATTTATCGGTACACGAACGGAAATATAGTTTTTCGCAAATTTTCTCTTTCATTTTTTTAATCTAAAATGACTAAAGAAGAATCATTATTTGATACAGAATTTGTTTAAAATCAGCTTGCTCCACAGGTAGTAGCATAACCTTATTAAACCTCCACGGAATTTCTGCGGAGGTATTTTTTACTATCCTGGGATCTGAAGACGTGGAAATGATATTAAAAAGAGCAGAGACTTTGTAGCACAAAAACCCCACCGCTTAGCAGGCAGTGGGGTTTTCTTAAGACAGCTTATACTCTTTGGGGATGGTTTTTCCGTTTCCTTTCATGTATGGTTTAATATAGACTGTCTTTCCGGACTTATAGTGCCGGTAGTGTCCGCGGACGCTCCATGCTTCCGTCAGTCTCTGACGTTTTCTGCTGCAGAGTTTCCTCGCCAGTGTTTCATTTGAAGAAATAACCCGGATGCCGTTGAGCGAAATGGTACGTGGGGATTTTCTGGGCGTCTGCTTATCTGTGGAGGGCTTTTTCCTGCTTTTCCCTACGTCTGCTTTATTTTCCATTTCCTTAAGCTCAGGATGCTCGCTCAGATAATTAATGAATGCCATCACACGGATGAATCCAATTATGTTCTGTGTGCCCGGCTCCACATTCTCCCGCATATACTGGTCTGCCTTCTCAAATAACTTCTGCTTCCGGTAGACACTGACAAATGCATTATCGAACGATTCTGCTGAAATGGATATCTCCTCTCCAAAGGATACCGAAATATCCGCAGTATAAGCCCAGAGAGGAGTAGATTCCGGAAGTTTTTTTTCTTTTCCACAATATTCCTGATAGGATTCGCAGTGGATCTTAAACGAAACACCTTCCTTTCCATGGCCTCAAAGATCAGATAATCTTTTATTTCGTCTCTAACCTGAATTGAGACCCCTTTCTCCAGAATGGGCGATGCATTAACGGAATCCGTTTCTTTCCCATCAAACATAGTTCTCAGGGTTTCCTCCGTTACAATGATCTTATCCAGTCCTTCCGCCAGTGCTGCAAGCTCCCTTCCTTTCTTTTCCATCAAGAGATATATTTGCTTTGTTGTCTTCATCTTTTTCTCCTTTCGTTTGTTTGCTGTAAAAAAAATGATGAAACCAAAGAAAAGATGAAATTTTTGTTTTCCCTGCTATTCTTCATTTTTCCATTGCAAGACAAAAACGAAAGGAGAAACAGATATGCAAGACAAAAACGAAAGAGGATTGGTTGGGGATTTTTTCTGCGGAGCAGGAGGTGCAAGTGTCGGGATCGAAGAATTTGGCGTAAAGGTGGATTTTGCCGTAAATCATGACCAGACAGCGATCCGGCTTCATTCCAGGAACCATCCATCGACATACCATATGACGGAAGATATCTTTACCTCTGAAGTGGAACGGTTTGTTGCCGGAAGAAAGGTATCCCTGATCTGGGCATCACCGGACTGCACCCATTTCAGCAAAGCGAAAGGAAAGACTCCAAGGAAACAGGGGATACGGATGCTCCCGTATGCGGTATATTTCCATGCAGCACAGATCCATCCGGAGGTGATCTGTATGGAGAACGTGGCAGAGATCCAGGGCTGGTGTCCGATCGAGGACAGGGAAGATGTTCCCGGTTTTGGACAGCCGGTGAAAAGTCTGACCGGGATATGCTACAAATGTTTCGTGGCACACATGTCCCACGGAAAGCTGGAACCGGACGGCCGGATTGCAGATACCCCAGCGGAATGCAGGAGGTTCTGTGATAAGTGCCAGGTAGTAAGAGACGGGTACACAAAGTGCTTAGGATATGACTTCGACAGCCGGGAACTTTGCGCCGCAGACTACGGTGCCCCGACCATAAGAAAGCGCTGGTATGCAGTGATCCGAAGCGACCACCGTGCGATACGATGGCCAAAACCCACCAACAGCAAAGATGGAGTTGGTCTTCCTGCGTGGGTACCGGCATCCTCCATTCTTGATCTGGATAATTACGGGCAGTCGATCTTTGACCGTAAAAAACCATTGGCAGAAAACACGCAGAGGCGGATTGCCATGGGGATCAGGAAATATGTCTTAAACGGAGAGGAGCCGTTCATTGTCCATGTCAATCATTCCGGGGACGGATTCCGCGGACAGTCAGTAAACGAACCACTCCCTACCATGACCAGGAAACTGGGAATGGGGCTAGTAAGCACAAAGACCATGCAGATAGAACAGTTTCTGACCAAATTCTACAAAAGCGGAATCGGGCAGTCGATCGAGGAGCCTCTCCACACCATTACCACCAGCCCGGGACACTTTGGCCTGGTTTCAGTAAAAACAACAGATAAAGGTTCCTTTAACCAGGCAGACAGGGCTGTTCTTGAGCGGGCACATCAGGTAAGCCAGTTCCTGATGCTCTATTATGGATCCGATATCGGCCAAAGCATAGACAAACCGCTCAGGACCATTGTGACCAAGGATCGTTTTTCCCTCATCACAGTCCTTCATGACGGAAGGGTGCTTTTGGATATCCATCTACGGATGCTCTCCGTGGAGGAATTAAAACGGGGGAATGGGTTCCCGGATGATTACGATATTTCGCATGATTCCAGGTGGCACCGCATCCCCACTTCGGAACAGGTAGCCAAGATCGGGAATGCGGTCGTGCCATCCATGAGTAAGGCGATCGTTTCTGCTAACTGCCCTTATCTGTACCAGCATGACAGGGTTCCTTTTGTACAGGTATCCCAGCAGCAAAACGGACAGTTTTCTTTTGCATAAGACAGCTTCGGCTGTCTTTTTGTCGTATAAGAATCAAAAAAACTTTTTTTATGCTAAAAAAACAGACAGGAGTTTTTGCTTGTTTATCAAAAAGATCATGGAAAGGAGTACCGTAAATGAGAATATTACATTCTTCCACCAAAAAGAAACAGACAGCTGCACAAGAGCAGGTGCAGTCAGAGAAAGACTGTTTCCCCTATCAGAAAGCCTACAAAAACGGTATCATAAGACTGGCAGATCAGACCTATGCCAAAATGTATGCAGTGCCGGATACACAAAGGTCCGCGGATGTCAAAAAGATGTTTTTAAATCTTTTGGTTTCGTTTGGCACCAGGATACATATACAGCAGACAGCGTACTGCAGGAATGTTGCCGCGGAGGAATCCGTACAGCTGCTTTATAAGTTTTTCATTGTTTCAGCAGAAGCGGACAGTATTGATACTGCCAGGCAGATTTTTAATAACATTAGCACAAAGATTATGGAATACGGTGTGAATATTGTGCCTCTTACGCAGACATTTTCTGTTTTGTATGACACTTATCATATGGAGCCGACTCTTTCCGTCGATGAGAATATGTGGTGGGCTTTGCGGCTGGAAGAGGATCTGACATCGGAATCATTCTGGAAATGTATGCGTGTAAAAGGAATGAGATCGAAGGAATTTCTGGTTCCCAAAACGCTGGAGTACTTCGAGGATCATGCGAGAGTCGGGGATATGTACGCAAGAGTCTTAAAGGTCGAACCATTTTCGCTTACAGAAGTATAATTTCAGAGCTGATGGATCTGGATTTCTCTACCATCATCAGTATGAACTGTGATGGAATGGACGATCATACGGCAGAAAGAAAAGGGCGAAAGTCCTGGAAACAGAAAGGGTATGATCTTCCTGACAGCCGGACAGACGAATCTTTTTCAGTAATGAAAAATCATTTCTTTTCTGTGACTACAACCGCAGTAATTTTCGCAGAGGATAAGAAACAATTAGATGAGAACACGGAGCTATTCCAGTCGCTTTTGGAGCATTACTGCACAGACTCAGAGATCCTGTATTCTCCACATCTTCAGGAAGCAGGTTTTTTGGCAAGTGCTCCATGTGGGGTCTGCCGCCATCTGGTGTCTAACGATGTCTCCTCCGCAGGATTTCTTTTTTCAGAATGATCCTTGCGGCAGTTTATTCTGAACATATTTCCCCAACGCCAACAATGTCGTATAATAGACCTTATACAAAAACGGAATTTCTAAATCGTCGCACTGCCGCGTTTGGAGTATGAAGTGGACATAATCTGCCTGTTTCACTTGAAATATAGTGGACAGGATTTCCTATGCCCCAAAGACAGGTGGCAGGCTCAAACAATCAAGAACTTCATATCGCCAGGATCAACTTACGATAAAGAGCATCGGAACAATGGTTCCGGTGTTTTTTATATATCAAAAAAACGAAAGGAGACTTAGTATTATGCCACAAAAAGGAAAAAACATCTACCAGAGAAAGGACGGGCGCTGGGAAGGAAGGTACATCAAGGGAAGAACGGAGGCCGGAAAAGCTGTATATGGGTATGTCTACGCCCATACCTATGAGGAAGTGACGAAAAAGAGAGACGAAGCAGCAGATGGAGTGGATCCGGAAAAGTTAAAGAAAAATGTCCCAAAAAAGGATTCCGCGGAGGCTGTTGCCATCGAATGGCTTTATTCTTTAAAACCGCAGATCAAAAAGTCCACGTTCTGCAAGTATCATACCTTGGTCTACAGCTATATTATTCCAGAACTGGGACAGAAGGATATCAATGACATTTCTGTCATGGTTCTTCAGGTTTTCTGTGATAACCTCTTCTCCACTACCAAAACCCGGTCAAAGCCACTGTCCTCAAAAACAGTATCCGATACCATGTCTGTCATGAGAAGAATCCTTCATTACGCCTATATCCATGGATATCAGCCAGCCTGTAACGGCAGGGAGATTGTCATTCGGAAAACAGCACCTGATTTTGTCGTCCTCTCTGCATCTGACCAGAGGATTTTGTGCAAGTACCTGTTTGAACATAAGTCCCACAGAAATCTCGGTATTCTGATGTGCCTGTTTACAGGAATCCGGGTAGGAGAGCTCTGCGCACTGAAATGGGAGGATGTATCATTGGAGAAAAAGAACGTATATGTCCACAAAACCTTGCAGCGGTTGAGCAACTATGCTACGGATGGACCAAGATCCTACATCGAAATATCCACCCCCAAAAGTAAATGTTCCCTCAGAAAGATCCCGCTTCCGAATGCACTGATCGATTACATCCAGAAAAACTATCCTGACCAGCATGGATATGTCCTCACATCCAATGAAGACAAGTATCTGGAACCACGTACCATGCAGAAACATTTCCGCCTGATTCAGCAGAAATGCGGTCTGGATCCAGTTAAATTTCATTCGTTACGGCACACGTTTGCCACACGTTGTGTAGAGCTTGATTTTGACATCAAGAGCCTGAGTGAGATTCTGGGACATGCCACTGTAAATATTACCTTGAACCGATATGTGCATCCTTCCATGGAATTAAAGCAGCAGAACATGCAGAAGATGTCAGCCTTGATGGAGGATCTGTCTAAGATTCCGTAATATTCATATTGTACATGAGGATCCGCAGTATTATACTGAATATATCAAATATTTCGATCATAATACAAAGGAGGTTCTAATGAGCAGGGTACATGGCCACAACAAATTCATGAATACTACACGCTATGACAGTTCAGTTACCGGTCCATCCAAAATGGTAAGGATTCATTCTCCCAACGAGGATTACCGCAAGGCATCCAGTCTATCCTCGTGGCTTTTCATGAAATACGATATGAGCTACAAAACTTACCGGAACAAAGCCAAAGCACGAAAGGATGAATTAAGAGCAGAATACAATGCAGATACAGGGAATGATATTTTGTCAGACGAATGAGGCCGCAGATAAACGAATAGATTGAGGTTAGAAGTATCATCATTTTTTCAACAAAAACATCTTACCCTGTCAATATGTGGTATACTTAAGACAGCAAAACACAGAAAGGATAAAGCCATGGGAAATGAAGCAGGAGAGTGGATCATTCATGGAGTAACATGGGATGATCCGAAATGCATCCATAATGTGGATGAAGCGGTCGAATATATCAACCGGGTTGGTTTTCTTCCTCTTTTCAAGAATGAAATTCCGGGATTTTCTCTGGAGGAACGGACAGTGGCAGAATATTGGTGGTCTGATGATCCGGTGAGGGATCCGTGGAGATGGAGGATTGCCATTGCTAAAAGACATGATGTTCTTTACGGAAAATTCTTTGCCAAAAAAGCCGGGTTTATTTCCAAAAAATGGCTGCCGGTATTTGCCAACTACCGCAGGGACGGCTATGATTTTGATGCTCTGTTTGAGGATGAAAAAGCATCGATCAAGCTCAAAAAGATTATGGATCATTTTATGGAAAATGATGCAGAAATCTGCTCCAACGAATTGAAAAAAATGGCTGGATTTGGAAAAGATGGTGAAAAGGGATTTGACGGAGCCATTACCAGCTTATGATGCAGACATATCTGTGTAACTGCGACTTTCGGAAAAGAATCAATCGGAAGGGCGTGGAGTACGGCTGGGATGTGGCTGTG
>ENA-OQIR01000817-OQIR01000817.1-human-gut-metagenome-genome-assembly--contig:-NODE-817-length-12203-cov-2.980788_pt1 | contig 12203 bp, 10 predicted proteins | sample MGYA00242580_ERZ504745 | MGnify/ENA primary metagenome ERZ504745 (study PRJEB26092, sample SAMD00036214) | human gut metagenome | host: Homo sapiens | study: EMG produced TPA metagenomics assembly of... | reverse complement strand
TGCCGGAGCCGCCGCCGAAACCGGCGATGGTGGTGCCGAGACCGTCGGCGAACAGCGCGGTGCCGATCTGGTCGTCATAGTCGCGGCCGGTCATCTGGGAGACGGACTTGACGTGGCCGACGTTTTCGGCAACGAGTACGAGCACGACCGGGATGAACATCGGCAGGATGGTGAAGTCGACCTGCGGCAGACGGAATTCCGGCAGACCGACCCATGCGGCCTTGCCGATGGCTGAGAAGTCGACCTGGCCACGGAAGCAGGCGTACGCGTAGCCGATGATCACGCCGATGAGGATGTTGAGTCGGCCGAGCAGACCCTTGAACAGCACTGCGACGAGCAGCACCGCGACGAGGGTGACGATGGCGGTGTCGGGAGCGACTTTGAAGTTGTTCCACACGCTCGGAGCCAGGTTGAAGCCGATGATGGCCACGATGGCGCCGTTGACGACCGGCGGCATGATGATGTCGATCCACTTGGCGCCCGCGTAATGGACGAGCACACCGATCAGGGCCAGCAGGATGCCGGTGACCATGATGCCGAAGGATGCGACGGCGAGGCCCTTGTGGGCGCTGGCGACGGCCGCGATCGGGGCGATGAAGCCGAAGGACGAGCCAGGTAGCTCGGCAGCATGTTCTTGTTGATCAGCAGGAACAGCGCGGTCGACATGGCCGTGAAGAACAGGGTGGTGGACGGGTCGAAACCGGTCAGAATCGGCACCAGGAACGTGGCGCCGAACATGGCGATGACGTGCTGCGCGCCGATTTCCGCGGTGCGCGGCCAGGTCAGCCTCTCGTCAGGTTCGACGACCTCGCCGGGCTTCAGCGTTTTGCCGTCGCCGTGGAGCTTCCACGTGAACAGGCCCGAGATTGGATTGGACATGCGATTGTCTCCTAACTCTCTTTACGACGCGCAACAAGAACGCGCGCCGCGCAATCACACGCCATTGTAGCGGAAGCGCCGATACGTGACGCCCCACAGAGCGATAGGGGGCTAAATCGCAGTCACAAAACGTATACCGGCAGCGTCACAGGTGACGGTCGACGGCGTGCACCACGTCCACCAAATCGCCGTTCGACAGCACGGGACGCTTGAATTCACGCCAATCATCCACTTTCACCACCCAGCGACCATCCGTCTCGTCGAGTACGGGACGCGCCGTCTGCTCCCAACGGAACCGCTTGTGCGTTCGTCCGGTGGCGGGGTCGCGGCGCGAATAGTGGAAGCACGTGCAGTTGGTGATCTTCCATTCGTCGGAGCCGCACGGTGCATGAATTCCTCGTCGGACAGGTCTTCCAAGGTGAGCATGAGCGCCAGCATGAGGTCGCCGTGGCTGACCATCACCACGGATTCCGCATCGGATTTGCGGTTCAGGGACGTGAGCAGGTTGTGCACGCGGTTCTCGCCACGTCGGCGATGGACTCGCCCGCCGGCGGACGCCAGTACAGCGGATCGGTGTTCTTGAACATCCAGTTGCGCGCGTAGTTGGTTTTGAAATCGTCCTTCGTGATGGTGTTGATCTCACCCCAGGAGCGTTCGCGCAGCACGCGAGTCTCCTCCCATTTCGCTTTCGGCAGGGCCATCGTGGCCGCGTCTCACGCGTACGCACGTACGGCGAAACGAGGTAGCGGTCGAACAGCGGCTGCTGCGCGACGAGCCAACGGCCGATGCAGTCGGCCTGCTTGCGTCCGGTGGCGGTGAGCCTCCACGAACGGTCCGGCACGGTGACATTGTCCTGCGTATACAGCGAGTTGTCACCCTGTTCGCCGGCGCTGATGATGACGTTCGCCTCCGACTCGCCATGTCGGATCACATACAGATCAAGGGGCATTCCCATATTCGTTTATTCCTTCGCTTTCATCCACATCCTGCGCGCACGTTCCTTGTTCCGCCGTTCATTCGGCCGGTGGCGCGCATCATCATTGAATGCTTCCACCGTAGCTGATTCGCGCGTGTTTCGCACGCGCGGACACGTCGATTTCACGATTGGCACACCCGAATTTCGCGGTGCCGTCACCGGCGGTTCACCGCAACCGGCGTGGTAGACGCCGTGATCGCAATCACTCCGGCCAGATGCCGTTCTGCGCGTACTTGGTGCGGTACTCCCCCGGCGTCATGCCGGAATGTTTTTTGAACACCTTCGAGAAGTGGCTTTGCGACCGGTATGCGAGGATCTGGGCGATCTCGTCGAAGCTGTATTCCGAGTATTTGAGCATGTTCTCGGCCGCTTCCATACGCTTGTCGGTGATGTATTGCGATATGGCCGTGCCCGTTTCGCGTTTGAACAGCTCCGACAGATACGTGGGATTCAGATGCACATGCTCGGCGAGGATGGGCACGGTGATTTTCTCATGCAGATGGTAGTGGATGTAGTCCAGGCATTCGTTGACGGCTTTGGAATGTGTTTCCGCCTTCTGCATGTCGGCCATGGCCCATGTGAAGAATGTCATCATGTCGGTGTGCAGGCGGCGCACGTCGTCGGGCGTTTTGCAGTTTTCCAGGTTCTGGATGTACAGGTCGGAGGCGTTGTAGGCGTCCTCCTCGTCCATACCGCCTTCGATGGCGAAACGTGTGGCGAGCGTGATGGTGGTGACGAACCGGTATTTCGCGTTTTTGAGCGGATCGTCCGACAGGTAGCCGTACAGTCCGGAGTCCCACAGACGTGTGCTTTCGGCGATGGCGTTGATGTCGCCGGAACGCATCATGTCGTATTGCTTCATTTCCTCGACGTACCGGTGGTGCCGAACACGATCCTCGCGGGAGAGGAAGTCAAGTATCTCAGCTTCGCTTCGTCAACAACAGCCATGCTTCTCCCCGCTATTTCCGATCGTCCAAATCGAATCCTCCCTCAAGGATAAAGCTCTTCAGCAGCTTCGTGGCGAGAAGATTCGCCGTGAATTGGGAGACCGGACTATCCGGCTTATCGAAAAACGCCTTTGCCAAAGACCTGTTAACCGACGCTTTCAACCGGTCGAATCGTCCGAATTCGTTCAGGGTTGTCTCTGTAAGGTCAAGCCGCATCATCTCGTTGAGCAACGCCCCATCACGTCAAACGCCTTGGTGATTTGCTCCACTTGGCTGTTTTTGGCGCTGTTCGCGTAATATGTGATGTAGTCGCGTAGCGTCTTGCCTTCCTCCAACTCGATTTCGCCACGTTCCACATCATGCATGAACAGTTCGGCATACCGTTGTTCCTCTTGGCTGAGCGAAGCGAACGACTTATGCAACTCCTCCTCGCTGATGCCAACAGGGCCGGATCGCCTCCGCCAAGCGCCTTGAGCCATTTGGTGAAGTTGGCGTTCATGTAATCCGTATCAATCAATCCTGTATCTATCTCAGTGATATGGCCGTCAAGTTCATATGGTGCTTCCGGACCGCTGCCGGAACCTTCGCCGCTGCTGAACATTTCCTTATACCGCTGTACAAGAATCAGATATGTCCGTTCATCAAGCTTCGGCCGCACAACCTCCACGGATCCATCGTCATGGGCGACGGAATACTCCTGCCGCCCCCAAGTGAATCCTTGCACTTTGGCGGATTCCAGAAAATCATTGAGTTCTACGAACAGTTTTGCGAACTTGCGGCATGCCTCCACCGATTCCGGCAATCGCATGAAATCTTCCACGCCTCCGGCACTGAACACGGAAGCGATCTCTTCGAAACGCGCATCCATCAGGCGCACGTTTTCCGGCAGTTTCTGCACGAACAGATCGAGCGGCTTGTCTCCGGAATACAGTTTTACCGCCGCTTCGATATACCCCTTCATGGTGTGTGGCTTGCGGTAGTAGCGAATAGTTCCGAAAGGCTTGTCGGGACCGAACAGTCGGTTCGTGCGACTGAACGCCTGGATGATGTTCTCATAGTCGATGATTTTGTCGAGGTACAGCGTGTTGACCCACTTGGAATCGAAACCTGTCAGCATCTGATCAACCACAATCAGCAGATCCAGCCGCTCCTCACGGTGCTGGTCGACCGTCAGGTACGGACGCTTGTGGGAAAGCCGCGCGGTGATGTCTTTCTTCATCTTCGGCCATGTGGGGATGATGAAATCCTTGTCGAACAGTTCGTTGTAATCGCCGATGATTTCCTTAAGCGCATCCTCCTTGAGGATTGCGCCGTCGGAATTGTCGACGTTGGGGTCGAACAGCGCGGTCACGTGCATCTGCGGAGCACGTTCCTTGAACAGATGGTAATAGCTGATCGCCTCGGGAATGGAACTCGTGGCCAGCATCGCATGGAATTTGTTGCCTCTGCTCAGCAATGGGAATTGGTCGAGAATATCCTCCACGACCTTGTCTTCATGTGGCGTACCTTGCGCATACTGCGCTGCGGTCAGATAGTCCTCAATGCCTTTGACATGTTCTCCGGCCTGCGTTTCCATGGGTCCCATCGGCATTTGCTTCGGATCCATGTAATGGTAGAACACCTCAGCTTTCGCCGGATCTGCCTGGGCTTCCTCAACCGTCGCGGCTTTCGCTTTCTGCAACGCGACAGCCTGACGAACATCCTTGTCTCGGTAGGTCAACACCATGTATGGATCGAATCCGAGCACATTGCCATCGCGGATGCCGTCGGCGATGCTGTATCGGTGAAGGCAATCGCCGAACACCATTGATGTGGTCGCGCCCTTCTTACGGTTCTCCTCATGAATCGGAGTGCCCGTGAAACCGAAATACAACGCGTTCGGGAAGGAATGGCGAATATCCTGCAGCATCTCGCCGAACGTGGAACGATGGCATTCGTCGATAATGAATACGATGCGTTTGCCAGCGAGCTTCTTCACTTCCTCTTCGGTGATATGCCCCTCGCCCGCTTTGATGTTGCTCATTTTCTGGATGGAGGTGACGATGAGTGTGTCTTTGGGGTCGATGCTTGCCAGTTTCGATTTGAGCACATCCGTGTTTTCCGTGCCCTGCACATCATCGGCATCATCCGCGAACGACCGGTATTCCAGCAGTGACTGCGTGCCCAATTCGACACGGTCCATGAGGAAGACCACCTTGTCGGCATCTTTCGAGCCAGCGATGAGCTGCGCAGCCTTGAAGCTGGTCATGGTTTTGCCCGAGCCAGTGGTGTGCCACACATAACCGCCCGGACGGCCCGGCGTGCCGCTTGGCACCGGCTCATCCCATTTGCAGGTGCGTACACGGTCGGAAATGGCGTTCACCGCCTGGTATTGGTAGCTGCGTAGCACTTTGAGACATCCGTCCGCGGAATCGGCGACCGTATAGAACCCGATGAGCTGGTGTGCCATGGGAATGGATAGCAGATCAGATGTGAAACGCTTCCATTCATCCTGCCCGACATGGTTGTTCGCCGCTATGGGCTCGTTGTTGAAGTCAGCCCAGTGGAAGAAGTAGTTGCTGTTGAAATCGCCTTCGCCAGGATTGGCGAAGTACACGGCATCATCCGGATTCATGGCCACGAAAACCTGCACGAGTCTGAACAGTCCGGTGAACACGCCTTCATGCGCGTATTTGGCGATTTGATTGGTGGCCTGACTTACGGGAATGCCGCTTTTCTTCAATTCGATATGGATGACCGGCATGCCGTTGATAAGCAGGCAAACATCTCCTCTACGATCGTTCAGCATTTTGTTTTTTGCCGGATACATCGGCTGTCTTGCGATTTGGTACCGGCTTTGCCCAGCGGCGATTTCCTGGCGATCGTAGATCTTCAGGCTGATTTCCTTGCCGAAATGTGCTGTGTCTGCGGGATTGTCACGTTTGATGGACACGGTCTTGCCGTTGATGAAGGAATTCAACGCCAATGGCGTGCGCAATGTTTCGATCTGTTCGAGGATCTGCGCCATCTCACCCTTGGTAAGGCGCTGCCCGTTCAGGCGATCGATGCCTTTGTTGTTGTCGAATAGGATGTTAGCCCAGTTGTCGATGAGATCCTGTTCGGTTGGATATTCCAACACACCATCGGTCCACCCGTGGCGTTTCAGCACCGCAACCAGATCGTCTTCGAAATCCGATTCCTTATCGTAGAACATGTTCCATCTCCCCGAACGCACCATCACTTTTCCGAGCTCAATCTTACGAGCGCAACCCCTAACATCCAAGAAACAACACCACAATACTTACGCTGATGAAGGGTGATGAGCGAATCCAGACGGTCGAAGAACGCGCCGATTCGGCGCTGCTCCATCAGGGATGGCAGAGGCAAAAGGAGATCTGAATATTCTTGCGCGTTGATGCCGGGCTGCCCTGAACGCTGAGAAGTAAGCAAAACAAACTGCTTATACCGTTCAGTCAGTGTGCTCTGAAAGATGAAACCAGCATCTGCCTCATCTGAAACATGCGCTCGAATAAGGAAACCGGCATAATACGTTTTCCCGTCTGATGCCTTATACAGGTAGGTTTTACCTACGCTGGCCCCGGTTCGTGCAAATAATATATCGCCTTCTTTGAGTAGATACCTGTCATCAATCGGATTATTGATATCAGGCGAAGATAAATCATCCGTACGGAATTCACGAGTTTGATCATCTATATCAGTGATTCGAAGATACTTTTTCTCACCATCGAAATCCGAAGCAGCCGCATTCAAACCGTACTCGAATCCAGAAGCAACTTCCCCCAGCTTACGCTGTTCCCAAGCGGGGGCGATTGATACGGGAAAACGGCCACATTATCGCTCGTGTATGCGGTTGAGCTTCCTTCTTGTGAGCATTAGAGCGTATCCGAGCAGATTCTGACCGCGCCATTGGCTCGGATTGAACCTGGCTGGATCATGCATTGACAAGCCAATGCCCCAGATACGGTCTTTGACGGCGCATTCCGCCAACACCGCATTGCCGGTTGCCTCAAGCTGCGCACCGAGTTCGGCGTTCTGACTGAATTTGGCAAGCAATCCTTCATAGACTTCGATTTGGCGAACGCCGTTCCATACGTGATCGTCATAACCGGCTACCAGTCGGCCAAGTCGTTTGATCTCGGCCACGTCGCTGGTTCGAAGAATCCGCGCGGCTGTTTCGGCATCGTTGAAACAGCAGGCTTTGCGGTACATCATGTACTGTTCCATCGAGGAAAACTCGACATCATCCACAACGAAGCGCGATGGATACCAGTTGCTCAGGTATCCGTTCTCCTCATCGGGATTATGGAAGCAGATGATGTCCGTCATTCTTCGCCGACTTTCCGCACCGCAAGCTCCAGATCGAGATCATGAAGCCCGAAATAGGCTTTCTTCAGGAAGTCCAGCGGCACCTTGGCGATCACTTCAGCACTGGGAATGGCGTAGAACCATTGGTAGTAGGCGTAGAATTCGCCAATCCAATCAGGCATGAACCCTTCGAGCGCCCTGCCGTCCTTCAACTGGTAGTGCTCGGTCTCGGTGAAATACTTCCACAGCTCTTTCGCATCCATCGTGTTGACGTAGGCTTTGGCCTCATCAATGCTTTTGCGTGTTTTGCTCGCCATATATACGGTGATGAAGTCTCCGTGCTCTTGCCCGGAAACGACTGTGCCACGTAGTCGAAAAGCTTGCCTTGAGTTTCCACCACATCATCCCGGTAGACCTCTGGATATGCCCGCATTGTCATCACCCCTAGAGCAACGTGCTGAACACGTTGGTCACCGTATTGGCATCGGAATCGATGAGGTCGCGCATGTTCTGCCGTGCCTCAACATCCCTCTGATTGTATTTGTCGTTGAATTCGCTGTAGCTGACGGAAAGCAGGCCGTCCGGGACTTCGCGCAGTTGCCTGTACGCCTTTGCGGTCTTGACGCAATACTGGATGCCCAGACCTCCAAGCGACAGCAGTTCCTCCAAGATATCGACGTCCACATTGTCTCGGACGAATTCTTTGGCGATATAAAAATACGAGGCGTTCGCACGCCAGCCTTTGATGACGTCATAGCCGCTGGTGTCGATGCCGTATTGGGCGATGAACTTCGCAGCCAGCACACGATAGCGCTTGGAATCAGCGGCATCACGATGCTTCATCAGCTCAGCCAGCCAAGTAAGCACGCTATGCTCCTGAAAATCCAGGATGCGCAGCCCATTCGTGTCCAGTTCGTACTGATGGACCCAGCCATTGGACTCATCCGGCCGGCACACGGCCCACTCCTTGGCCAGTTCCACATTCGCGGTCAGATAGAAACCACGGCCGTAGTCGTGTTTGTCGTTGCCTAAACCGTATTCGGGGGTCACGGATTCGTACGGAGAACCGTGAAATAACGTGATTATTGCCATGAACACCCCTATACAAACATCTTGTCGAGCATGGATTTCTTGATATTCCGGAGTAATTCGAGCTTACGCTGATGAAGGGTGATGAGCGAGTCCAGACGGTCGAAGAATGCGCCGATTCGGCACTGCTCTGGCAAAGGTGGAACGAGAATTTCCTGCTTAAGAAAATCCTCTACAACTAATTCGTTCATCATAGTGCCACTTTTTGTGGAATTCACAAGAATTGGCCGCATAACCTTCTCACTGTGAATAAAGTACTTCCAAAATGAGTACTCCTGTTCAGCAATTGGCCGCAAACAAGTGAATCTTGGTGACATGATGCCGTTTCCAGCATCATTAAGCACGAACCTTCCATAAGCAAATTCTTTATTAGCATGTCCTTCAAATGCGATATCGCCTAATCGAAGACGCTTGTAGTTCGGCAAGGAAGAATCATCAGCTCCGTTGCCTGCAGAATTAAACGTCATTGAAGCAACAGATAAAGTTCGTTCAGACCCTAAACCATCAGTATTTCGCTCGTCATTTTTCTGGTATAGCTCCCCCAGCTTACGCTGTTCCCAAGCGGGGGTGCGGTATTCTTGTGAAAGATGTGCAGTCGCTCGTGGAGCCGCGCATTTTGCCGGCACCGCAATGAGGAGGGATAGATGAACAAGCAGCAGCTCGCTTCGAAAATCTGGGAGTCCGCCAATAAGATGCGTTCCAAGATTGAGGCGAACGAATACAAGGATTACATTCTTGGCTTCATCTTCTACAAATTCCTTTCAGAAAACGAGCTGATGCGCTTGAAGGACACCGATTTCACCGAGGATGACCTGCTGCTGCTTACGGAGGATAATCCGGACATTGTGGAAGGCGTACAGGATGAGTGCGGCTACTTCATCTCCTATGACAACCTGTTCTCCACATGGGTCAAAAAGGGCAACGATTTCGAGATTTCCAACGTGCGTGATGCGCTTTCGGCGTTCTCCCGCAACATCAATCCGGCGCGTAAGAGAGTGTTCGACGGTATTTTCGACACCCTGCAGACCGGACTTTCCAAGCTTGGCACCGATGCGAGAAGTCAGTCCAAGGCCGCACGAGACCTGATTTATCTCATTAAGGACATTCCGATGGATAGCCGTCAGGATTATGACGTGCTTGGCTTCATTTACGAATATCTCATCAGCAATTTTGCCGCCAATGCGGGCAAGAAGGCCGGTGAATTCTACACACCGTCCGAGGTCTCCCAGCTGATGAGCGAAATCGTCGCATGGCATTTGCAGGGGCGCGAGCAGATCAAGATCTACGATCCGACATCCGGTTCCGGCTCTTTGCTGATTCATATCGGCCAGTCTGTGGCTCGGCGCAACGGCAATCCGAATTCCATCATGTATTATGCGCAGGAACTCAAGGAGAACACCTACAATCTGACGCGTATGAATCTGGTGATGCGCGGTATTCTTCCCGACAACATCGTCGCCCGCAACGGCGACACCTTGGAAGACGACTGGCCGTGGTTCGACACGTTGGAAAACAAGGAGGAAACATACAATCCGTTGTTCGTGGATGCGGTGGTTTCCAACCCTCCCTACTCGCAGAATTGGGATCCCACTGACAAGGAGATCGATCCACGCTTCAGCTATGGCATAGCACCGAAGTCCAAGGCGGATTATGCGTTCCTGCTCCATGACTTGTACCATCTGCGTGCCGATGGCATCATGACCATCGTTCTGCCTCACGGTGTGCTGTTCCGTGGTGGCGAGGAAGGTCAGATTCGTAAGAATTTGATCGAGAACCGTCATATTCAGGCGATTATTGGTCTACCGGCGAATATTTTCTTTGGTACGGGTATCCCCACCATCGTGATGGTGTTGCGAAAAAAACGTGACGACGACAAGGTGCTCATTGTTGACGCGTCGAAACATTTCATCAAGGACGGCAAGAACAACAAGCTACAGGCTTCTGACATCAAACGCATTGTCGACGTGGTGTCGAACAACCGCACGGTGCCCAAATTCAGCCGTTTGGTGTCCATTGACGAGATTCGCGCCAATGATTACAACCTCAACATTCCCCGGTATGTTGATTCGTCTGAGAATGCGGAGACATGGGATGTGTACGCTTCGATGTTCGGAGGCGTTCCGAAGAGCGAGGTCGAGCAGCTTGGGGAATATTGGAACGCCTGGCCGAGTCTGAAGGCTGAGCTGTTCCGCGATAATGGTGCCTGTTATGCCTGCGACCATGATGACGTCGCCACTGTGGTGCGCAACAATGCCGACGTACAGACGTTCGTCGCTTCATATGCGCAGGCCATTTCCGGGCTTCCCTCCGACCTACGCTCCCGCTTGGTGGAACATCCTGAACAGGTGGATGCGCTCGGGCAGGAAACGGCCATTGGTGAGGAACTGGATGCGATGGTTGCCGATACCGCGCTGATCGACCCGTATGACGCCTATCAGAAGCTTGATGATGCTTGGGGCGGCATCTCCATTGATTTGGAAGTGCTGGGTTCCGAAGGCTTCGATGCGGTAAGAGCCGTGGACCCGAACATGGTCATCAAGAAAAAAGGCGGCAAGGATGTGGAAGTGCAGGATGGCTGGATTGGCCGCGTTCTGCCCTTCGACTTGGTTCAGCGTGAGCTGCTGCACGATGATTTGGCTGCGATCGAGGCGGACGAACGCCGTGTACAGGACATTGATTCCGAGATTGAAACCATTTTGGAAGGTTTCGATGAGGATGACAAGCAGAATAGCGATGCGATCAATCAGGACGGTGACGCTTTCGTTGCCGCCGAACTGAAGAAAGCGGTCAAGGCGATCGGCAAGAATCCGGCTTCTGATTTTGAGCGGGGCTTGGTGCAGGCCCAAAAGCTGTTCGATGAGTCAAAGAAACTGAAGTCCGGTATCAAAACCAAGCGAAATGCGTTGGAGGAGAAGACCTGCGATGCGATCAAGCGTTGGGCGATGACGAAGCCAGAAGGTTGCTGGAAGCCAAGTGGATTACACCATTGCAGAAGCAGCTGGAGCATTGCCGAATGCTGTGATCGACGAGTTCATCGGCAAAGTGAACGCGTTGAAGAACAAGTATGCCACCACATATGCCGATGTATGCGGCCAAATCGATGAAGCGGAGAAGGAATTGGCTGGAATGCTGGGCGATTTGACCGGCAATGCTCGCGATATGGCGGGCTTGGAAGAGCTCAAAGCACTGCTCGGAGGTGAATGATATGGCCGAACAGCACGGAAAAACACTGGTTCCGCAGATTCGTTTCGCTGGTTTCACTGACCCTTGGGAACAGCGTAAGCTGTCGAGCACATGCGAACAGCTATCGAGAACCATTAATCCGTTGGAAACACCGAATGAAGAATTTACGGAATACAGTATGCCGGCTTTTGATAACAATGAAACGGCTGAAACCGTTATTGGTAATTCGATGAATAGTCTAAGAAAGATTGTTGACCGTCCTTGTTTACTTGTAAACAAATTGAATGTGAGGAAAAAAAGGATTTGGCATGTTCCTCGCCCTGAAGCAAATGCTGTTTGCTCTTCTGAATTTGTGCCATTTTCTTCTCATTCTTCTGATTTGAGTTTTATTAAGATATCGTTACTGTCAGAGCGAATCACTGCCTACCTTGAGAGTTGCTCTTCAGGATCATCAAACAGTCAAAAAAGAGTAACCCCTGAGATTATTATGTCATCTGAGATAATAGCCCCATCGCTTGCAGAGCAACGCCGAATCGGCGCGTTCTTCGACCGTCTGGACTCGCTCATCACCCTTCATCAGCGTAAGTATGACAAGCTTTGCGTGCTGAAAAAATCCATGCTCGACAAAATGTTCCTAAAGGGGGTTCACTGTATCCAGAGATTCGTTTCGCCGGTTTCACTGACCTTGGGAACAGCGTAAGCTGGGGGAACTTGGTTTTGCTCAATCAGGAATAGCTTTCCCGATGCTGAGCAAGGCGGTTCCGAGGGGATACCCTTTTCAAGGTGTCGGATATGAATACGCCAGGCAATGAACGCGAATTGGT
>ENA-OQIR01000816-OQIR01000816.1-human-gut-metagenome-genome-assembly--contig:-NODE-816-length-12206-cov-1.776140_pt1 | contig 12206 bp, 21 predicted proteins | sample MGYA00242580_ERZ504745 | MGnify/ENA primary metagenome ERZ504745 (study PRJEB26092, sample SAMD00036214) | human gut metagenome | host: Homo sapiens | study: EMG produced TPA metagenomics assembly of... | reverse complement strand
CGTCGGCTACGTGCGCGTCGAATCGCCCGACTGCTGTCCACGCTGCGCCATACTCGCCGGCAAATACTTCCGGCATAGCCAGAACTTCCTGCGGCATCCGAAATGCCATGGGACGACCATCCCCTGCAAAGGCAGGGACAAGGCCGAGAAGCAAGGCTGGATCACTGATCCGATGGACCGCTTCAACCGCATGAGCGAGGCGGAGCAGGACAGGGTCTTCGGCCACGCCGACGCGCAGGCCATCAGGGACGGCGCCGACATCTACCAGGTCGTCAACGCGCACCGAGGCATGCGGCCGGTCGGACGCGGCAACATCAGTATGACCACGTCCGAAGGCACCAGCCGATACGGGTGGAGCCGCATGATCCGAAAATACGAATATGGCCAGAAGCAACGGCGCAGGCTCACGCCGGAAGGCATCTACAGCTTCAACCTCCCGCGCGAGCAGACCATCGAGCTGCTGAAACGCGAGGGATACATCCTGCCGGACAAATGGCGAGAGCGGGTGCCGGAGCTTCGCCGCAGCCAATGGTTCATAACAACGACTACTGCCAAGGGCGGCATGAGGAGCTGACCGCGGCGCAGAAGCGTCTGCTCAATGCGCGGCTCCGCTATGAGGCAGCTTTGGACGGCCGCAATCCCTACCAGTCTGGCAAGCCGGTCACGCCGGACGTATTAGCCAAAGCTGAGAACTCTTATCGCCGCTGGCTTGCCAGCAACGGCGAGATATACACCGAATGAAAGGAAACATCATGTCAGATGGACAGCAGCAGGATCCGAACACCAATGCTCCGGGCACACAGGAGCCGCCAATCGACTGGCACGACAAGTTCCTCGGCCAGAAGAAGGTCAACACCGACCTCGAAGCGAAGCTCAAGGCCGCCTATGAGAAGGCGACCGAGTGGACGACCTTGAGAAGAAGGTGGCCGACTGGGAGAAGCGCGGCACGGAATTCGACTCCGCGCAGGCTACCATCGCCGGACTGCAGAAGCAGGTGCTCCAGGCGAACGTCACCGCCGCGGCGACCGGCAAGCTCATCAATCCAAGCGACGCATTGAAGCTCATCGACTTCTCCGACCTGACCGCGGACGATCAGGAGGATACGACCAGCAGGCGATCGGCGAGAAGATCGACGCCCTGGTCGCGGCACACCCGTATCTCGCGCAAGGCGGGAACAATGCTGGCCTGGCGGGAATCATCCCACCGTCGGGCGTCCGCGATGGCGATCATCAGGCGGGACAGCTTACCAGGGACGATCTGAAGAACATGACCCCGAAGCAGATCGATGAGGCGCGCCGCAAGGGCCGTCTGGATGATCTGCTCGCAGGCCGCAGTAAGTAAGGAGGCCAGCAATGGCAATCACCAATTTCATCCCCGAGGTATGGTCCGCCGCCATCCTCGAAGCCCTGCGCGCGAAGCTCGTCTTCCCGAGCCTGTGCAACCGCGATTACGAGGCGACATCCGTGAGGCCGGTGACACCGTGCACATCACCGGATACAACGACGTGACGGTACACGAGTACGTGCGCGGCCAAGCGATTACCGTCGATGATGTCACGGATAAGGAAGCGCCGTGCTCAAGATCGACCAGTCCGACTATTTCGCTTTCAAGGTCAACGACCTCGACAAGACTCAGGCCAAGGCCGATCTGACCGGAAAGTTCACCAATTCCGCCGCCTACAACATGATGAAGAACGTGGAGACCTACATCTCCAATCTCATGGACGCGGCCGTCAGCACTCCGGCGAAGACCGTGGCCGTCGGCACCCCTGCAGACGCGTATCTCGCCGTCGTGGAAGCCGGACGCAAGCTCGATGTGCAGAACGTGCCCGACGAGGGCCGCTGGCTTGTCGTCAGCCCAGACTTCTACGCCTTGCTGCTGCAGGACTCCCGCTTCATCGAAGGCACCGAAGCGGGCCATAATACTCTGCTCAACGGCGTGGTCGGACAGGTGCGCGGCTTCACCGTAGTGAAGTCCAACAATGTGCCGCGCAAGTCCGCCAGCCCGGACACCCAGTCCATTCTCGCCGGCACGAACGCGGCCGTGACCTTCGCGCAGCAGGTCAGCAAGGTGGAGGCGATGCGCATGCAGACCGACTTCGCGACATGGTGCGCGGCCTCGACCTGTACGGCGCCAAGGTCATCCGTCCAGAGTGCCTGACCAAGATCACACTGAACCTCTCCACCTCCACCGGTCGTTCCATGCAGGATGCCCATCAGGCCGTCGTGGACGAAACGTCCGACACCGCTGGTGATAATGCCGATAAGGCAGACACCGGCAAGAAGGGCAAGTGACCGTCTGATCGGAGGCTGACATGACCGCCTTGGCCACACTGCAGGACCTGCGGAAGTACGGCATCGACGTGCCGGACAACACCGTCGCGCTCAGCCTGCTCGACTCCGTATCCGCCGCCGTGCGCGACGCTGCCGGCTGTCCGATCACCATGGGCGAATGGACCGTCGACCTGCCCGGCGAACAGTCGAGGAAACTTGACCTGCCATGCAGGGCGGTGCAAGCCGTGTCCAAAGTACTGGTCGATGGTCGGCCGATTGAAGACTGGAGGCTCTTCGGCTCATCGCTTTACCGGGCGGAGCGTGGAGCCCCTTTGGCGGCATCCCGTCGACTGTGACGGTCACCTTTCGAGGTGGCTGGGATCCCGTGCCGGAGGACATCGTCAGACTGGTCTGCTCGTATGTCGCTGCCGGATTGCATCAGCTCGCGGATGGTGGCCCCGGCGCCCACTCCGGCATCGCCTACGAGCGGCTTGATGACGCGCAGGTCGGATATACGCATGATGGTACCCAGATCGACGCGACCGAATTGCCGGAAGCGACCAGACGCAGCCTGCGCAACCGCTTCGGTGCGAACGTCAGTTCGATTGGAGTGTTCCGATGAGAATCAGCACATCCTTCTCGCAAAGGCCAGAGCCAACGCGGAATGCCTGATGACCGACCGGTGCATCGTCACGCGCCCAGGCGAATCCGTGACGGATCCGGACACGGGACTGCCGACCACCGGCAAGGAGAAGGTGTACGAAGGTCGATGCAAAGTGCAGACGTCCGGCGGTCTCGCCAGCGAACAGACCGAGGGAAGCGCCGCCCAGAACATGGGCGCCGTCAGCCTCGTCTGGTCGCTGTACATGCATTTCCCGTTCGATACCGATGGCCTGCGCGCCGGAGACGTCGCGGAGATCACCGAATCCGCTAACCCGCTGCTCAAAGGCAGACGGCTCCGTCTCGTCTCCCCGCAATCGGAGAAGACGCACGCCACAGCCTGCCGCTGGAACGCGAAGGAGGACTCATGAGTGGACTGTTCGACGCATCCGAGCTGATGGCCTTCGGAGACGCGTTGCTCGCCAAGGGCGTGGCTCGCCGCGCTTTGATCTCCGCTTCGGTGAAGAAGGGCGCGCAGAACGTCAAGAACTCGATTCGCGACGACCTGAAAGGCTCCGGCAATAAGGCGTTCCGCCGTATCACGATCAGCTACACGCTGCAGGAATCCGCTGGACGCATCACGCCGAGATAGGCCCGACGAAGGGCGGCACTGGTTCGCTCGCGAACATCGCGTTCTTCGGCACCGCGAGGGGCGGTGGAACGCACCGATTCTACGAGCATGGCGAGGAAGAATTGCCGAAGCTCGCGGAATACGTGGCGCGTGCCGCCGTGGAGGTGGTCTGAATGACGTCGATCATGACGTTGACCGACACGATCCTCGACATATCCCGAAGCAGCGACGGGCTGGGCCGTGTACCGGCAGACCGCCCCGAAGCCGACCGACAAGCCGCCGTGGGTGATTGAGACGGTCACGACCAACGGCCATATCGTCGGCGAGACGCAGCATGTGCATTGCGGCATCGGCACTTTGCTGGTGCGCATCGTGAGCACCACGGCCGATTCCGTCAACGTGCTGGCCGATGACCTCATAATTCCAGGGCTTGCTGGTAAAAGGTTCGTCGCGCAGGGTTTCGACACCGGCTGTCTGACGTTGTTTTCCGATTCCGCGCTTACGCGGCCGGACTTACCGCAGAGGATACGGCGCTGCTTTACCAGTGTCGTCTTCTGACTTTCAAATTCAACTGGTCACGCATGTGACCATCAAATATTAAGGAGGAGTCATGGTTTTGACTCTTGGGACTGAAGTTCCTTCCACACCGGCGGACGGTCTGGTCAACACGATCTGGGTGCCGGCCATCGAGAACATTCAGAAGCCGACCGCTGAAGAGATTAATGCGGGCACTGACCTGTCCAATTACGTCGTGCTTGGTGGCTGGTCGTGCTCGCCGTCGCAGGATTCCATTTCGGACCAGCGTGAGAACAGTGCGCAGGATTACGAGAATCCCGGACGTAAGAAGATCAGCGGCTCGAGCATCGAGGTCATCGACAATACGAACACGGAGCACTCCGCGCAAAACGTAGCCATGGAGACGCTTGCCGAGGGTACGGAACTACTTCGTGCGCCGCTATGGCAAGCAGACGGATGATACTTTTTCCGCCGGAGATACGGTGAACGTGTACGCTGTCCGTGTCGGCATGAGCGCCAAGGTGGCGATCGCCGCGAACAGCGTGCTGCGCAGCAAGGTCAATTTCTCCGTCCGCGCTCCAGGTTGGGGCGGAGAACGTGAAGGTCGCCTGATTGATTCTTCCCGCATCGGACTTTCGTTCCTTTCGCCGGTGCGGGACTCTCTTTTCTCTTTTCCGGCAAAGGAACATGAATATTAGAGCGAAGGAACAACAATGCTTAAAGTCGTCAGGCGTACGCGCGAGGTCGATGTCATCCTCAACCAGCAGACCGCCGAGGACATCGCCAGATTGGGTGATGCGCTGGCCGAGGAGACCACGCGCGAACAAATCACGGAGGCTGGGACGAACCGGCAGGCGAAGGCCACCGCGCGGCGCATCGAAGAGCTGCGCGAACAGGCGGATGCGGAGACATTGAAGCTCACGTTGCGGGCATTGCCGGTAAGCAAGTGGGCGCAGGCATTGGCCGCGCACCGCAGCAACGACGGCACGAACGACATGTTCGGCACCGCCGCCGCGGCACTGCCGCTCATGCTTGATCCGCCGACCATCGGCGGCAAGCCGGTGGCCGACGAGGACAAGACCGAACAGGCGTGGCGCAATCTGTTCGACGAACTCACCGATGGCCAGTTCACGCCGATCTGGCAGGCCATCGCCGAACTGAACGGCACCGCAGCGGACCCAAAAGCGGCATTCGACCTCGCCTCGCAGGTTCTCCACAACTAGTCGAGGACCTTAAGATCTGCCGCCAGCTTGGCATCTCTTATAAGCGTTTCATGGGCTGGCGCCCGAGTGAGGGCGATGAGGTCGAATGGGATGAGACGGAACGCAATTGGATGCGTTCGTTGGCTGAATACGAACGGTCATTATGCCCCATGTGCGGTTTGCCTCGCTCGATCTGCCAAGACCCGAAGGGCGAACTTACATTGCATGCCGAAACCAGCGTCTGCTGGGCCACTGCGCACATGCAGCAGGCCATGAAACGTTGGGCTGATGCGAATGGCAGGGACAATCCGGCCGCGAACGCCTTGGTGGCGCATTTGACCTGACATTTTGGAGGATGCTTTGGCGGAGAACAAGAACATCGTCATCCGGTTGATGGCGGACACAGCCTCCTATGAGGCGGCGATGACCCGCGCCGGAAGCACTGCGAGAACAGTCGCTTCTGGCATGGAGAATACCGGGCGCAAGTCCGCGCTTATCGCCAGCGGCATGACCGCAGCAGGTTTGGCCGTGGCCGCGTTCGGCGTGGCCGCAGTCAAGATGGCCGCGGACTTCGACCAGCAGATGAGCACCGTGCAGGCGAACACCGGCGCGACCAGCGCACAAATGGACCAACTGCGTGCCGCCGCCATCGAAGCAGGCGCATCGACCGTCTATTCCGCTTCGGACTCCGCCGACGCGATCAATGATCTCGGCAAGGCCGGCATGAGCGTCACGGACATTCTTAACGGTGGTTTGTCTGGCGCTTTGAATCTGGCCGCGTCCGATGGAATGGCCGTGGGGGATGCCGCCGAATACATGGCCAACGCGCTGAGCATGTTCCACCTGAAGGGGTCTCAGGCTTCTCAGGTGGCTGATACTTTGGCGGCTGGTGCCGGCAAGGCCGTCGGCAATGTCTCCGATTTCGGCGAGGCGTTGAACAATTGCGGAGCGCAGGCGAACAGTTTCGGCATGAACGTGCAGGAGACCACCGGTGTTCTGGCGCTTTTCGCGCAGAACGGCACCATCGGCGCCGAGGCCGGCACCCAGTTGAACAGCATGCTGATGAAGCTGGCCGCACCGTCTACCGAAGCCGCCAATGCGATGAAGGCCTTGGGCATCAGCGCATATGACGCTCAAGGCCATTTCGTCGGCATGGCGAATTTCGCCGGCCAATTGCAGAAGGCCGAAAAGAACCTGACCGACGAGCAGCGCAACCAGGCGAACGCGACAATTTTCGGCAGCTACGCGATCAAAGCCGCCAACTATCTTTATGAGGCGGGCGAATCCGGCGTCAACAAATGGACCAAGGCCGTATCCGAAAGCGGGTATGCCGCCGAGCAGGCCGCCGCGAAGAACAACAATCTCAAGGGCGATTTGGAGAATCTGGGCGGCTCCATGGAGTCTCTGATGATTTCCGTTGGCGAGGGCGCGCAGGGACCATTGCGCAAGATGGTGCATGGCTTGGATACGCTGGTTGACGCGTTCGCCGGTTTGCCGTCCGGAGCGCAGCAGACCATCGTGGCCATGGCATCATTGGCCGGCGTGTTCGGAGCCGTGCACAAGGCCGCGGGCAATCTCAACGGCAGCACCAGCACCATGGCCAACAACATCGGCCTGGCCATCGACCCGATTCAACGCGTCAAGACGGCGCTCGCATCCGCGCAGACCGCATTCCAGATGTTCAAGGCATCTTCGATGAGCGCTTCCGAGCAGATGGAGGCGTTCGGCACGTCCGCTTCCAAGGCGCAGTTGAAGACCGCTGGTTTCAAGGCGATCGGCAGCAGTGTCATGAGCCTGCTTGGCGGCCCGTGGGGCATCGCCCTGACGGTGGCCGGCGTGGCGTTATCGGCGTTCGTCAGCCACCAGCAGAAGGCCAAGGAAGCCGCCGAGCAATTGCAGTCGCTCTGGAATCCGGCAGCAGCATCAGCGAGACCATCGCCGGAGCCTATCAGGATATGAGCAGTGGCGGTGTCAAGTTGACCACATGGCTTGACAAGGCGGGTGTCAGCCTGACCGACATGACCAGTGCGGCCATGGGGAACGAAGCCGCGTTGAAGCGCGTCAACAAGCAGATCAAGGAAATCGACAGGCCCGGCATTGGCGGAACTGCGGCATCCGCCATCAGGAAAGCCCTGAAAGAGGAATCAAAGGCCTACGATGATGCTTCCAAGAAGGCCAATGAGAAAAGCAAGGCCGCCAAGAACGCGGTGGATGCTGACGGCAAGTCTGCATCGGCAGCGAAGGAAGCGGCCAGCGCGAACAAAGAGCTTGGCTCTTCCGCTTCGGATGCGTCAAGCCAAATCGATGATCTTGTTCAGGCGTTGTTTGGTTTGGAGTCGGGCAATCTGACTGCAGACCAGGCGGTCGACCAACTGAATCAGAAGATCGGTGAACTGTCCGACACCTGCAAGGACAATGGCGCGGTGTTCGACCAGAGCGGAAATCTGCTCGACCGATTTTCCGAGAAGGGCACCAAGACCAAGCAGGCGTTGGAGGACATCGCCAGCAGCGCTCAGAACGCTGCGGAAAAGATTCTCAAGCAGGGCGAGAGCACCGGTTTCAGCAGCGGCGAGATCGAGCGTGCGAACGGCGTGCTGCAGGACGCGCGTGACGCGATCATCCGGCAGGCCGAAGCCTCTGGCATGAGCGAACAGGCCGCTAACGCTTGGCAGACCGTTGGGGTCTGAGTTCGGACAGCATCAAGCTTCCATCGACAACATCAAGAAGACCGCCGACAACAACAAGGCGAAGCTTGACGTTGACGATTCCAAGGCCAAGTCGAAGACCAAAGGCGCGGAAACCAACCTCGATAAATTCAACAAGAAGATAGCGAAGGCCAAGCTCGACGCCGACGCCAAGAAGGCCACGGCCAGCGCCAAGAAGGCGCAGAAGATGATGGACGACTTCAACAAGAAGCACGTCAACGCCACCATCGACGCGACCGACAAGGCATCCAAGAAGGCGAACACCGCCTCCAAGAACATCGGAAAGCTCAACGGCAAGAAAGCCACAGCCAGACTCGACGCGAAGGACAACGCCTCGCCGAAGGTAGACAAGGCCAACGCGAAGAAACTGTCAAACAAGCGCAACACCTTGGATTCCACCGACAGGGCAACGCCGAAGACGAACGCCGCGAACGCGAAGAGGCTCAACAACAAGAAGAACACCCTCGATTCGACCGACAAGGCCGGACCGAAGGTAGACGCCGTCAACCGCAAGAAGCTGAACGACAAGAAGAGCACCGCATCGGTCAACGACCAGGCGACTCCGGTGCTCCGCTCCATCAACAACTTCAAAATCGCGGACAAGAGCTTCACCGTCACGGAGAAGACGAAGAAGGAGGGTGGCTACACCGGTGGAATGTTCACCGACGGCCACTTCCAGAAATTCGCAGGCGGCGGCATGTTCTCCGGCTACGTGGATCCGGCATGGGCACCCGGCAATGGTTTGAGCGACAGCGTGTATCTGCTCAACGCTCGTCTCGCCGCAGGCGAGTACACGCACAGGGCTGCCGCTGTCGACTATTACGGGCTTGAGACCATGCGCGCCATCAACGAGATGCGCGTGCTCGCGAGGCGTTCATGACAAGTCACAGCATGCCGGATGTTTCCGTGCAGGTGGATACGCGTGCCGTCGTTGCTGCGATCACAAGTCTGCACAACGATCTTGGCGCGATCATCTCCACTGCTGCAGGAGATTCGACAATAAGCGACCGCGACTTGGGGAGGTTGATTCGCAGGTATGCGAGAACTTAAATACACTGCTCATGACGGCACGGTCATCGACCTCAACGACGATGATCTGTGGGTGGCTGACCTGCAGGAAATGCGAGGGTACGCATGGACGTACACGCTGGCCACACGCGGCATCAAATCGGTGAGCAGAAACGCTTCGACGGCGAAAATGACCGTCCGCACCACGGATCCGTCAAGATTGGACATGGTGCAGACGGCTTTCGATTCGGACGTGCAGGCTGTTACGCCAGGCATGTTGACCGTCGATGGCGAATGGTTCCAGCGGGCGTATGTCGTCGGCTCATTGCTTGGTCTGGTGCCTTGGCCGGCCTATGCGCAGACTGATTACACGGTCGTCTTGTGCGATGGCGTCTGGCGTCGCGCGCTGCCGGTGCAGCATTTCTTCCCGATGACGGCAGGTACCGGTTCGCAGATCGACCTTCCACTGGATCTGCCGACCGATTTGGCTCCGTCGAAAATCGCTTTGACGGTGCATAATCCGACCGACAAGGCCGCTGAGTTCACTGCGGTCATTTTCGGCCCTTGCGTCAACCCGTCTTTCCAGATTGGCGGCAACACTTACGCGATTGATGTGACAGTGCCGGAAGGCGGTCATATATCGCTGTCGGCCACTGGATTGCGGAAGACGATAACGTTGGCAGCCGAAAACGGCGACGTTTCGGATGTTTTCGACAAAGGCATTCGCGGCAACGGCAGTGGAAGCGGCTCATATGTTTTCGAGCCGATACCGGCCGGAGATTCGCTATTGACGGTTTCCGGCAATTATGGCATCGATTTGACCATGTTTGACGTTTCTGGAGGTGTGCCTTGCTGACGTTATCCTCGCCGATGACAAGCTGACGCCACATGCGAGCGTATCGCGAGTGACGTTGGATTGGCTTGCGGCACGGACGAAAACGACTTCGAGCTGACCATCGATGACGCACTCGCGCCGAACATTTCACAAGGCTGGTATTTCTGGCTCGATGGAAGTGATGTTGGAGCCGAATAGTCGATCGTCGCGTGTCTGTCGCCGGAGGAACGTCTACGACAACCTGGATCGGCCAATCATGGACCGGAATGCTGGCAGCGAAGATCCTCCAACCTGATCCGAGACAGGATTATCTCACGGTGTCAGGCAAACTGCCGGACATACTGACTGGGCTGATGAAGCGTATTGGCCTGGATTGTGTGTTCACCGTCCAATCAGATGATTCTTCGACTGTCACCAATTGGCGTTTCGAGAATCCACGATACGTGGACGCCTACACAGGATTCCGCAATCTGCTCGCATCCTGCGGCAGACGCCTCGACTTCCAAGCCAAGGACGACCATATCCTGCTTGGCATCACACCGGTCGGCATCATCGCCAACACGATCGATTCCGACTTGGTGGACTTCAGGGCCGAAACCAACCGTCGCGCGCCGAATCATCTTATCGGCCTTGGCTCGCAGGAGCTCAAGAACCGCTTGGTTGTCGACTGCTTCGCGGACGCGAAAGGCGCGGTGAGCGATAAGCAGACGTTCAGTGGCGTGGACGAGGTCTGCGCCACATACGATTACTCAAATGCAGATTCCGCCACGTTGAAATCCGAGACGAAGAAGCATTTACAGGAATTGCAGACCGGTGGCTCGGTCGAGGTGACGTTGTCCGATGAGGTCGGCGATGGTCTGCGTGTGGATGACAAGATTGTTGCGACGGATCAGGCTTCCGGTGTCAGCGTCACCGCCGTGGTGACGAAGCGGGTCGTGAAAATTGATTCCGGGATTTTGACTTCGACGTTCGAGGTCGGACTGCCGGTGCAGTCGGCGAATGCGAACTATTCCGGTTCTTCGTCTTCCTCTTCGTCTTCGGGTTCGACCGGTGGTGGCGTGTCTTTGACGGCTGGCCGTGGCCTGTCGATTTCAGGCGGCACGATCAACGCGGAGGTCGCTTCCGAGGATTTGGATTCCGTCAGGCAGGTCGCCGAGTCGGCGAACAGGACGCTTCCGGTTTCGCGGCGCAGATCGGCAAGGCGAATCAGACCGCCGAGGATGCGAAGAACGTCGCCGATGCGGCCAAAAGCGTGGGCCGACAGTGCCAAGTCGGGCATGATGACCGATGACGAGCGGTCGAAGCTCGCTTCGGTCGAACGTGGCGCGAACGCCTACACGCTGCCGAAGGCGTCCACGGACGTGTTGGGCGGCGTGAGGGTGGACGGTTCCACGATCGTGAGCGTGAATGGCGTCATCAGCGCCCACGTCGGCGACGGCGGTTCCGGGAAGGCCGCGTTTCCGATCGGCTATGTGGTGATGAACACGACGGGTGTTGACCCTTCCGTTGATTTCGGCGGCACGTGGCGGCAGTTGCCTTCGCTTGGTTGTTTTACGTTTGAAAGGATAGGCTAGTGAAGTCTGACGGTTACTCGAAGTATGTGTGCGACAAGTGCGGCAAGACCGCCTATGTCGCCGCTGGCGATACGGAGGCGCGTGAATGGTACACCGTGCGCCGGTATTCGGCTGGCAAGGCGACCCGCATCGCGGATGATGTGGCACCTGACATCTACGAATTGTGCTCCCAATGCAATTCGTCGTTCATGACGTTCATGCAGCAGGATGACGCTTCGTTTGAAGCATGGTTGAAGGAGGTCGGACAGTGACCATCGAACTGGTTGACGGCAAGGCCGGAGTTGCACACATCTCAAGTGAGGACAAGGCGATCATCCATCAGGCCAAGTTTTCGAAGTCCGACGTGGTGTTCGACTGGGGCGACGCGTTCAAGTGCACGATGAGTTCGTCCAACAGGGCGACGATCGGCACCGGCTGCGCGTCGATCCAGGGTTTGGACTGGCATATCACGTCGGCGGAATCGGTGACGATTTCCAATGGGTCGCAGGGCATGAAACGCAATGACCTTATTTGCGCGCATTACAATCGTAACCCCAAGACCGGTAATGAGCTGGTGGAATTGGTCGTGTTGAAGGGTTCGCCGAATGCGACTGCTGCCGCTGACCCGAAGGTTCCGTCAGGGAAGATATTGTCCGGCGCGGTTGACGCGTACATGCCTCTCTGGCGTATCCCGCTTGATGGCATCACGGTCGGTACGCCGGTGCGCCTGTTCACGCCGAGGGGGGCTTTGTGGGATTCCGTAACCCCGATTCGTTTCACGAAACTGACCTCCGACCCGGAATTCACGATCAGTGGATACGTCGTCAATGGTTTGGCGACCGTCTACTGCCGGTGGGTCAACAAAGGGACTTTCGGCAATAAG
>ENA-OQIR01000814-OQIR01000814.1-human-gut-metagenome-genome-assembly--contig:-NODE-814-length-12218-cov-1.900835_pt1 | contig 12218 bp, 14 predicted proteins | sample MGYA00242580_ERZ504745 | MGnify/ENA primary metagenome ERZ504745 (study PRJEB26092, sample SAMD00036214) | human gut metagenome | host: Homo sapiens | study: EMG produced TPA metagenomics assembly of... | reverse complement strand
AATAGATGTCACCCCGATTTTTTTCAGTATTCATGCGGGTTTCCGGGCTTTTTAGGGCCGATTTTTCAAAATCGCCCCACCGTGGATGTCCAACCCCCAAAAGAGCAAAAAAGGCAAAAAACCGCTTTCCTAATAAAGATAGGGAAGCGGTTTTGTCATTTTTTAGACACCGGCAGAGAAATGATTTTCGATTGTCGGTCTAGGTCACCTTTTCTCCCGATTTAATATATGAAGAGGTTTGGCAGAAAATGATTCTCCCCACTCAAGCCTAAAGGCTTTTATTTCTCATATTCCCCATTATTTTCGCCGTTTTTTATGGATTCTGTATCCACATTAAGCGGCGTTTTTTCATTGTCCGAATTTTTTAGAATCGTTTTAGAACTAGAGAATTTTTCCAACTCTTCTAATCTTCCAGCAACTTTTGCCCGTTTGTGGGGTCACAAGTGAGAATAGGTATTTAATGTGGTTTCCACGTTTTCGTGGCCTGGCCGATCGGCAATCCATCAACCGAGCGAAGATATCCGTTAATTATTGCCTTTCTAAGAGCTATCTGCCCAAAAGCATTGTCTTTTGAAACAGCCCTAATAAAAAATTCAATCACTGGTTTCAATGGTAATAAAATGTGAGTTTTCTCTTAAGACTTGGGATTCTCATTAAAATTTTTATACGGTGTCTGTGATCTGCGCCTCTCAGTTCGAATTTATTTTATGAATTAAGATTGCTAATGCAAATAAAACCAAATAAAACCAATAAAAATATTTTGAAAAAATTGCGAATATCTATTGACAACAAGAAAAAACAAGTTTATTATATGGATAAGATTTGGAAAAGCAAAAAATTAAATTGCGATTACTTTGGAAATATTGACAGGAGGGATAAAGATGGCAAGGCTTCCAATCAGCGAAAGAAGAAAGCAAATTGCGCAGATGGTTATGGAACAGGGTACATAAGCGTCAGGGATTTATCGGATTGTTTTCAGGTTTCAACAGAGACTATTCGGAAGGATTTACTGGACCTGGAACAAAAAAATATTATCAACAAAGGCCATGGTGACGCTACCATTTCGAGCACCTATCAGGAAAATCCCTTTGATATGAAGGTTTACACGCACATCGAAAGCAAAGCCAAGATGCAGAAAAGGCGGTTGGGTTGATTCCGGAAGGCGGCGTAGTCATGGTGGATTCGGGAAGTACAAATATGCAGGTGGCTAAGCTTTTAAATCTAAAGAACGGTTTGGTCGTGGTGACAAATTCCTTGTCAGCCGCTCAGGTGCTTTCCGGCACCTCCAACCAGCTTTTAGTGATCGGTGGGGAACTGAGAAGCAAAAGCTTATCTTTTGTAGGCTCTTGGGCGGCCAACAGCCTTTCTACAGTCCGGGCGGACATCGCCTTTATCGGCTGTGACGGCTTTCACAATACCGGTCCCAGCATCCGTTCTTACCGTGAGCTTCAGATCAAGCAAATGATGATCGATAATGCGAAAAAAGCGGTGCTAGTATGCGACAGCTCTAAATTGGATAACGAGGGAATGTATACTGTAGCGGAATTCAACCGCTTTTCCTGTATGATTACAGATTCCGGCATCACTCCAGAGCAGAAGAAAAAATATTCGGAAAAAATGGAACTAATTATCGCTTAGGCAATAAAAGGAGTGAAAAAATTGAAAAAAAAAAGTTATATCGTATCGCACCATTTTTTGAGGAACGGATGTGGGGCGGCAATCGGCTCAGAACGGAATTTGGCTATGTTACAGAGGTAGACCCGATTGGAGAGGCCTATAACGTAGTAGCGCTTCCGAATCATGCGGATTGTCCCGTGGTAGGAGAAGATATAACGCTGTCTCAGTTGTACCATGAAAAGCCGGAATGGTTTTGCTGTGATACAGAAGAACTTCCGATCCGCGTGAATATTTTAGATCCAGCGGCGGATCTTTCTGTTCAGCTGCATCCCGGCGACGAATACGCGATGAAGCATGACCATTCCAGAGGAAAGCCAGAGTGCTGGGTGATTTTGGATACACCGGAGGATGGATACATAGAATTCGGACATCATGCTAAAACCCGGGAAGAATTTATCCAGCTGGCGGAGAAAAAGGACTTCGAGAAGTTATTAAAGTATCTGCCTGCTAAAAAGGATTGGTTTATCGACATTCCGGCGGGTACCCTGCACGCGATCGGCAAAAATGTGCTGACGTATAATATCAGCCGTGATGCCGACTGTACCTACCGCTTATATGATTATGACCGAATCAACCCGAAGACCGGCACTCCCCGGATCTGCATACTCAAAAGGTATATGACAATGTTAATATACCAGATGATACGCTGGGGTTTGTATGGTTTGAGCCTGCTCTGGAAAATGGATGTATGGTGACCAGATACTGGGATGAGCCGGGATTATACACCTTGCTTCGTCTCCAGGTGGAAAAGAAGGAAGCTATGAACAGAACCGGTTTGCGTTCTACACCGTGGTTGAGGGACAGGGCAGCATTGGCGGGGTTCCGGTAAAAAAGGGTGACACCCTTTTTGCGCCTCAAGGAATTGGCAGTCTGCTTCTGGAAGGGAAACTCGATGTGTTTGTGGCGACCTATCGCAACGCGAAATGACAGGAGCGGATATGGAGAAGCGCATGTGCGGTTTTCTGGAAAAGGAAGGCATTTTCTCGGACAACTGGGACTGGCGGGAAGAGACCAGCCGTTATCGGGAGGAAATGAACCGGGGGCTGCGGGGAAGAGGCTCTTTAAGAATGATGCCTTCTTACCTGGGAGTTCCGAAAGAATTGCCTAAAAACAAACCGGTGGTCGCGCTGGATGCGGGAGGAACCAACTTAAGAATCGCTTTGGTTACTTTTCCGCAAAGCGGAGCGCCTCTGGTTGAACAAATACAGTCTATGGCTATGCCGGGCAGTGAGGAAGAGATTTCAGCCGGCGCTTTTTTTGAAAAGCTGGCGGAATACCTTGCGCCTTATCTTAAACAGAGTGATCAGATCGGGTTTTGTTTCTCCTATACAATTGAAATCCAACCGGATTTAGATGGAATTGTAGCAGAGATGGCAAAGCAAATCCAAATTCAGGGCCTGGAAGGCGTGAAAATTGCCGAAGGGCTTCAAAGAGCTCTGGAAAAACAGGGAACCCCGGCAAAAAGAATTGTTCTGCTGAACGACTCTACTGCTGTATTGTTGGCGGGTGCCATGCTGTATGGAAATCAGTGCAGTGATATTTTAGGGTTTATCCTGGGGACAGGGATTAACGCCGCTTATTTTGAATCGGCAAAAAATATTTCAAAAATTTCTTCCACATCGTCTGAAAAAATGGCGATCAATATGGAGGCCAGCCGTTACAACCGGATTCCGGGCGGCAAAGCGGATGCTTTGTTTGACAGTACGCTGAAGGATCCTGGCAGGTACGCCTTTGAAAAACGGGTTTCCGGACGTTATTTGGGAGGACTGGCACTGACTGTAATCAAGGAAGCGGGCAAAGAAGGCCTGCTGTCGCCCGCCTGCACTGAGCGGGTGGAAAAGCTCCAGGATCTTTCGACGAAGGATTTGGAGAAATTTATTGCCTGTAAAACTGAGGGTGCTCTGGCTGGGCTGTGTGGAGAGGAACAGGACCGGCAGATTCTTCTGCGGATGATAGAGGCTGTTTTGGACCGGGCGGCAAAGCTGGTTGCCATACATTTATCGTCTGTCATACTTCAGACGGGAAAGGGGAAAAATCCAGACGAACCGATAGGAATTTTAGCGGAGGGCTCTACCTTTCAGAGATTTCTGTTCTATCAGCGGAAAATCAAAGGGTATCTTGCGGAAATCTTAAAGGAAAACAGTCTGCACGCTGAATTTTTTGCCGCTGAGCACACGGCGCTGCTTGGTGCCGCGGCGGCGGGCTTGTCTGAATCGATAGTCCAATGACGCAGAAAGAATGTACCGTTGGGAAGCAGATTGAAAATCTGCCGCTTCCCATTTGTTTCGACCAAAATACTTGCGAGGTGATTTTGCCTCCTGCGGTTGTCTGCCAAGGAACCTCCGGCAAGGGAACCGAAAAAATGAGAGGCGTTTTAAGAAATCCAAATTATGACCGGGAGGAGGCCTTTTATTCCTTCTTCGAGGGAATCGCTCTCAAGGAGGATGTTCCGGCTTTTCAGGAGTTTGGCCTGCGGTATGATTTGATCATCGTACGTCCGGGAACAGCGGCTGGAGAGTTTAAAAAGACCTCCGGCCATTACCACAGCGTTGTGCCGGGAAGAGACGTATCTTATCCGGAGATCTATGAGGTGCTTCAGGGAAACGCTTTGTTTATGCTTCAGAGATGTGATTCCGACGGCGCTGTTTTGGAAGCGCTTGCGGTAAACGCCAAGCCTGGGGACAAACTGGTCATTCCGCCTCAATACGGGCACGCCACTGTGAATATTGGAGACGAACCGCTTGTCTTCGCGGATTTGGTGGCTATGGCCTGCAGCAATACTTATGGGCAGATCGCCCAGAACCATGGAATGTGCAGCTATGTGCTTAAAAAGGACAACGGCTTTGAAATTGTACAGAATCCGGCCTATGGGAATCCTCCCTTGGCCAAGGTTGTCGGCGTGCCGGAAAATCCAGATCTGAGTATCTGGAGGGATCGTCCAATCTACCAGGTGTTCCAGGAAAATCCGAAAGCCTTCGACTATTTAAAGGACCCGGTCCCTTATTTAAATCATTTTTCCAAGCTGTAAGAAAGGAAGAAACCAATGAAACCCATGTTTGCTCCATCTCTAATGTGCGCGGACTTTTTGAATTTAAAGCAGCAAATAGAAATCTTGAATGATAGAGCGGATTTTTACCATGTGGACATCATGGATGGCCATTATGTCAGAAATTTTTCTTTATCTCCTGATTTCATTAAGCAGTTAAAGCCTTTCGCCAAGCTTCCCATGGATGCCCACCTCATGGTGGATAATCCGGCGGACTTCCTGGAGGTTCTGGCAGAATCCGGCGCGGCGTATATTTCTCCTCATGCGGAAACCATTAACAGGGATGCTTTCCGCACCATGAGGAAGATCAAGGAGCTGGGATAGTAAACCGGCGTGGTTTTAATCCCTCTACGCCTTTAAGTTTTATCCGCCACTATATGGATCAATTGGATAAAATCACTATTTTGACGGTGGACGCGGGATTTGCGGGACAGACCTTTATTCCGGAAATGCTGGAGAAGATCCGAGAGGCAAAAGAACTTAAGGAACGCTGCGGTTACCATTATCTCATCGAGGTGGACGGCTCCTGCAATGAAAAGACCTTCCAGCGGCTGAACGAGGCGGGAACAGAGGTGTTTATCGTGGGATCCTCCGGATTATTTAATTTGGATCCGGATTTGAAAGCCGCGTGGGATAAAATGCTCCGCGTTTTTGAAGCCTGCACGGCTGAAAAGATCACCGCCTGATTTTTGATAAAATTTAGCATATCCGTTGAGTCAACGGATAGGAGGGTAATTCATGTACGAACAAAAAATGAGTCCGGCGCCTGCAATGGGGATGGTTTCTAATCTGCAGCATTGCTCCGTTCATGACGGCCCGGGAATTCGGACGACAGTCTTTTTGAAGGGCTGCAATATGCGGTGCCAGTGGTGTCACAATCCGGAAACCATTTCCTTCGAGCGGGAAATGCTGTTCTATCCGGAAAAGTGCATCGGCTGCGGTATGTGCGATGAGGGATGCTTTGCCGGAGCCAAGGTCCCGTGCGGAGACCGGATGACCGTAGACGATGTGTTTCAGGATATTCAGCTGGATCAGCCTATTACGGTAAGGACGGCGGCGTTACTGTTTCAGGGGGAGAACCTCTCTGTCAGCCGGAATTTGCCCGGGCTTTGCTGATAAAATGCCGGGAAAACGGAATTCATACCGCCATTGAGACCAATCTTAATGTCCCCCATGAGGTGGCGCGCTCCGTGCTTTCCCAGTGCGATTTCATTATGTGCGATTTGAAAATGATGGATGAAGAAAAACACAGGGAATACACCGGAAAATCCAATAAACTCGTAAAAGAAAATATTCTTCGCTTGCCGGAATTCAACGTGCCCTTTATTGTCAGAACTCCGGTGATTCCGGGAGTGAACGACAGCCCAGAGGAAATATTGTCCATCGGCACCTTTGTCAGCGAGTTGAAGGGATTGCAATACTATGAATTGCTGCCATATCATCCTCTAGGCTTGTCCAAGGGTACCGGGGAAAGCAGCTTTCACCCCAAACGGTTTGAGAAGCCGTCAAAAGAACAGATGCTTTCTCTTGGTCAGATGCTGAAAAAGCTGCCCTGTGAGATTCGTATCGCAGGACAGAGCGTATAAAAAGGAAGAAAGGAGTTTTCGTTATGTTGACCTATCGTGACCGTGCCTCTCGTTTGCGCGAGAAAAAATTACAGCATACGTTAGAGAAAAAATCCCAGCAGGGATATATGGATGCCGATGATTACGGTTCTATTCCATTGCCCAAGGATTATGCGTATAAACCGATTCCCAATGAAGGAAAGGAGTTCTTTTATGGACCGATGGGAAACGCGGTGAATTTTGCGGAAATGCTCCGCTGTCATCCAGTCTATGTTGACCCGCTGGAAATCATGTGCGGACGCTGGGCGGATATGCTGTCGCAGTATCGGCACCCCCATCCGCCAAAGCGGGCTCTGGCAGAGCTTTTTCCTTACGACGACCTAGTCCCGGAACAGGAGCTGTACGGCTTGATTACCGGGATCAACGATGAAGCCACTGCGCCTGCGACTATAACATCGGCATTGAACTGGGCTTTGGAGGCCTGCTGGATAAGATTAACCGTTACCGTAAGCTGAACCCTGACCGTAAGGAGTTTTACGACGCTGAAGAACTGGTGGTAAAAAGCATCCAAAGTTATATCCAGCGGCATATTGATAAAATCGAGGAACTGCTTAAAACCGAGGAGCGTCCGGAAATCAGATCGACCTTAGAAGACATGCTTGAGGCGAATAAAAATATAATTTCCCACCCGCCGAAAACCTTCCTGGAGGCCTGCCAGTGGATGGCTTGGTTCAATGTGGTTTCCCGTATCTATGACCGGGATGGCGCCGGCTGCAATCTGGATGTGGTGCTGTATCCTTTCTATAAGGCCGACATCGAAAGCGGTATTTTGGATGACGAGAAGGCTACTTTCATTTTGGCGAACCTGCTTCTGATCGACACCCATTATTATCAGCTTTCCGGTGCGGACTCCAATGACCGGGATCTTACCAATAAGGTGTCCTATCTTGTGCTGGAAGCTGCCCATTGGCTGAATTCCTCCGCGAACCTGACCATTCGTATTCATGATAATATTGATAAAAATTATGTCCGCAAGGCGGTGGAATACCTGTTCACCGACCGGAACGCTTGGCCTCGCTTTTCTGGAGATAAGGCCTGATGAATTACACAAAGCTGCCCAACATCACCAAGAAAATCGCTCGGGACCGTATCGCTGTCGGCTGTCATTGGATGGCGGTGCCAGGAAAGGAATATTCCTTAAACGACTGCGTTAAGATCAATGTTGCTAAAGTGTACGATCTTTCTTTCCGGGAGATGATGGACCATAAGGATGAAGAGGTCCCCAGCATGGAGCGGCTGCTATCAATCTTTAAGCGCCATTTAAAGCGGGCGGTAGAGGTAATTGCCGAGGGTCTGAATATCCATATGGCCAAGCAGCAGTATGTCACGCCCGAGCTGGTAATGAACCTGATGATGCACAATACCATTGAAACCGGTACCGATATCACCGTATGCGCGGAAATTCAGACTCTTTGCCTGGACGGCGCCGGGCTTGCCACCGTGGCGGACTCCTTGGCCGCTATCGAGCAGAGGGTTATCAAGGAAAAGCGTCTGACCTGGGAAGAGCTGGATCAGGTTTTGAAAAGCAATTTCGAGGGTGTTAAGGGAGAACGCATCCGTCTGATGCTCAAGAGCTCCGAGCGTTACTGTCAGGGGAATTCTCTGGGCGACAAATGGGCCGATTACCTGAGCCGTTTGTTCGCGGATTATGTGGTAAATCAGCCGATGCCGGAGGCAGATGCTTAGTGCCCGGCTGGTTCAGCTGGTCTAATACGATCGTCATGGGCAAGCAGGTAGGTGCCACTCCCGACGGCAGATTCGCCGGAACGCTATCACCCATGGGGCGAATCCGAATCCCGGCTTCCGCAGAGACGGTGCCGCTACCGGAATGGCCACCGGAATTGCCAGAATCCAAACCGGCTATGGAAATACCTGTCCCTTGCAGCTGGAAATGGATCCTAAGCTGGGCGTCCAGGAGGGCGGCATTGAAAAGTATATCCAACTGATGAATACTCATTTTGATTTAGGCGGTACACTGATCAATGTGAATATTTTGGATCATGATAAGCTGATGGCCGCCAACGAGAATCCCGATCTGTATCCGGATTTAGTTGTACGAGTTACTGGATTTACCGCTTACTTTATTACTCTGTCACCTGAATTCCGTCAATTAGTAGTAGATCGTTTCGTAGACGGATTTTAATAGGAAAATGCGAGGAAGGAGGAGAGTTCCGTTTTCAGCCTCTCACAGGGGAGTGAGTCAGAAAAGATTAGAAAAAGGCGCAGAAGCAAAAGCTCGCGCGGAAAAAGTAAAGGAGGACTTTTTCTATGAAAATTACCAGAAAACTTTTGGCGGGAATCTTAAGCGCCGCATGATCGTATCCCTGGCGTCCTGCAGCAGTCTGCAAGCAGTTCCCAGGGAGAGTCCAGCGCGGCTGGCGATTCTTCTGCCGCTCAGAGCAGCGGGGAGGGCCAGACCGGAGGAAGCACCGAATTTTGGAACGACAAGCTGATGAATACAAATAACTCCGTACTGGAGGAGTTTTCTGCCGCTATGAAGGATAATTCCGGCGTTGACGTAGAGATCGTGTCTTACCCGGATGAAGCGGCTTACACTACGGCGGTTCAGCAGAGCATCAAGGAGGCTTCCGCGCCCGGCATGTTTACCTGGTGGAGCGGAGAAAAGCTGGAGACCTTAGTGAAAAATGGGTTGGTAGAAGATTTGACTGACCTTTGGGACAGCGACTTTGTTTCTGCGGGTGTTCCGGAAGGTATTAAAGACGCGTTTACCGTGGATGGAAAAGTTTACGCCGCACCGTACAGCATTCTGTACAATCCGGTTTTCTACAACATCAACTGCTTTGAGGAAGCGGGCGTGGAGGTTCCAACCACTTTCGATGAATTCCTGGATGTGTGCGCGAAGCTGAAAGAGAAAGGAATTACCCCCATCGGCCTGAAAGACGACAGCTGGGCAAGCTTTATTTGGTTCCAGCAGATCGTGGCGGCCTATGATCCTCAGGACTATCTGGATGTGTGCGACGGTACGATCAAGTATACTGACGAGGGAATCGTCAACGCTATGGAAACCTGGAAAATGATGATTGACAATGGCTATTTTGCCGACGCTATCACATGGACCGATATGTATAAGTCATTTGCAACAGGCGATGTAGCAATGATGATCGAGCCCAATATCGTCCTGCCCTATCTGACCGATGACTATGGCGCGGTTTCCGGTGAAGATTTCAGCACCTTTGTTATGCCTTCCGCAAACGGCGGCAAGGGAGTCATCTTCTACGAGGCTTCTCCTTTGTGCGTAGCTCCAACAGCGATGATAAGGAAGCAGCCAAAACTGCAGTGAAGAATTTCTTTGCAGAGAGCACTCAGCAGGTTATGTGCGATGGAATCGGCATTGCCAATACCAGCAAAGTGAATGTGGAAGATCCCACCCTGAAGCAGATTGTTGATTTCAGCGGCGATACGGATAACGTTCAGCTGCTTCTGCGCTATAACGAAAATACACCTTCTGAGCTTCGTGACCTGGCAGTGGATGAATTTTCCAAAATGATGTTCGCTGGCGCCTCAGTTGAGGATACTGTGAACAATATTCAAGCCAAGGCTGACGAGGTGTTCGGCAACTAAGATATTTTTCGACTGATAGCTTCTCCTGTTTCTCTGCCGCCGGAAGATCCAGCGGCAGAGAAACACAAAACATTAAGCGAAAATCAATCCTCTATCTATCGAAAGGTTGGTATGAATGAAAACGGCAAGAACCCTAAAGAATTATCTTTATCTGCTGCCGGCCGTTGTGCTAATCGGAGCGTTTTTTATCACTTCTATTTTTTACACTCTTTATCTAAGCTTTTACGATTCCGACGGCTTTTCAGACCCGGTTTTCATTGGATTTGACAATTATGTTGAGCTGTTCACAGACTCTAATTTTTGGATTTCGACTATGAACACCGTCATTTGGGCTTTGAGCGGCCTGATTATTCTGGTCGCGATTCCCCTGATATTGGCGATTTTAATTACAAAAAGTTCAGCCCCATCCTTTTTTAAAAATGCGTTTTATTTTCCGAACGCGATCTCGTTGACTATAGGCGGGCTGATTATCAGCGCAATGCTTTCTATTTATGGACTTCCTCAGATTTTCGGCTATCTTGGATTGGAAGATATGGTGTGCAACTGGCTGGCGATCCCCTATGTCAACACCTTTATTATGATTCTCTCCAGCACCTGGCAAGGAATCGGCTTAAATTTGGTTGCTCTTTATTGTCGGCCTTGCACATATTGATTCTTCACCCATTGAGGCTGCTTAGAATTGAAGGAGCAAGTCCAATCCAGATGTATGTTAAAGTGGTTCTGCCTTTGCTGAAATCAACCACTGTGGTCGTGATGCTCATGTCCCTGGTAAATTCCTTGAAGGTTTTTGATTCTATTTGGGTGATGACTCAGGGCGGGCCGTATCGTACGTCTGAAACTCTGGCGCTGACCATGTATTTGGAGTCCTTTGTCCGGAACAAAATGGGCTCCGGTGCAGCGGTGGCTGTTGTGCTCACAGTGATTATTTTGATTGTGGCGTACTTCAATATAAGAAATACCTTTCAAAAGGAGGATTGACTAAATGAAAAAGAGAAGCAAAAACCGCAAAATTGTCATTAACGTCATCCTCACGCTGTTGACAGTTGTCTGGGTATTTCCCTTGATCTTTGCGGTATTTACCAGCTTTAAGTCCAAACAGGATTATGCCTTGAGCAATTTCTGGGACTGGCCAAAAGCTAATTTTTTGTTAGATAACTTTCAATACGTACAGGATAACGCCGACCTGCTGACAGGGATGCTTAACAGCCTGCTGTACTCTTTTTGCGCTGCATTTTTCTGTGTGGCCATTGCCCTTCTCGCGGCCTATGCCATTGCTCATCTGCAAATTAAATTCCGTATGTTTTGGTTTTTATTTATTTACAGCGGAACAATTTTTCCATTGCAGATCTATTTGATTCCGGTATATAAGGGCTATAGTTCTCTGGGCTTGTTTGACACCAAGCTGGGTATGGCGTTGTTTTACATCGCGGTTTGCGTACCTTTCGCATTGTTTGTATTCCGGAACTTCTTTATTGATATTCCGGCGGAAATCTGCGAGTCCGCGAAGATTGACGGTGCCAGCGACTTAGGAATCCTTTTAAGGATTATGTTGCCGATGGCGACGGCGCCGGTGTCCGTGGTGTTTTTAACCCAATTCGCCTGGTCGTGGAATGATCTGATGTTTGGGTTGACCTTTACCAAATCCTTTGATGTCAGGCCGGTAATGTCGGCATTGGCTCAAATGGGCAGCAGCATCTTCCAGCCTGATGCTGGGATGTGCGGTAGCTCGATTCCAACCCTGGCCTTGTTCTTTATCCTCCAAAGGAACTTTGAAACAGGGTTTGTCTATACGGCGAAATAAGATTTAATTACGTCTTTTCTTTTGATAGATAGAGGGTCCCCTGGGCATGAGATTGCCCAGGGGACCACCTTTTTTGAGAAGGACTAAACAACAGCCGAAAGCTGTGACTAAAAAAAACAAATCTGATTCTGACCTTTTCTATTCTCTGGCTTCAGTATTTAAACTGTCTTTATAGATTTGCGCTTTTTAACGAAAATGAGCTATCAAAAGACGAAAGGAAGAAAATATGTTGTAAAAGCAATAAAATATTTATCTTGAACCGTCGATTCTCATTTTGTTGAGAGTTACTTTTGACTCTGGGTTAATAAATTCTTTCAAACGGTATTTGACCAGCGGACTGAACCGAGGTCGAAATTTGGAAACTCAAAAATGAGACAATCCAAATTCGGCCTCTTTTTCTATGCTATAAACCTTAAAAATTAAGCCGCTTTTAAGACTTTTTTCGTTCATCAAAATGGGACACCCAGAAATAAAAATCAAAAAATCG
>ENA-OQIR01000813-OQIR01000813.1-human-gut-metagenome-genome-assembly--contig:-NODE-813-length-12241-cov-3.243933_pt1 | contig 12241 bp, 12 predicted proteins | sample MGYA00242580_ERZ504745 | MGnify/ENA primary metagenome ERZ504745 (study PRJEB26092, sample SAMD00036214) | human gut metagenome | host: Homo sapiens | study: EMG produced TPA metagenomics assembly of... | reverse complement strand
CTTCTCGGAGGAATGGCTTCTTTCAGACTGGCCACATTCTTAAGTGTGCTGATCATTCCTGTAGTAAGCTTCTTTCGCCCGATCTTCGGAGTAGGATCTTCCATTACTCTGATGTTCCAGGCATTTGTATGTGCGAGAATTGGTATGGATTACTGCAAGAGCGACAGAGACAAGATGATCGCAGGCGTTATGGCAGCAGTCCTCGCAACCCAGGGAACCGCATGGGCATCTGCATGGGCACTGGCAGTCGGCTTCGGACTGAATATCTTCCTGTCCAACTGGAATCCCCTTGAGAAAAATCATAGATGATTAATGGAATCTGTGTTATAATCAGGTAAATTAGATGAAGAAGGGGTGAATGCAATTATGATGTATCCGTTTATGACATTGAATGATGATACTGAAATTACTCATTCGGAAATGAAAGCAGATGGGAAAGTAAAAGTCTATATAGAAACTCCTGATGAATTTGGAGGATTTCACAATGCCACATGCTGGCTTCCTGATTATAAGTGGGAGGATATTGAGGGATATTCTGATACAGAGATGGCATATTTTAAACAGTTAATCAGAAATAACGCTCATCTTATTATTGAATTTTCGCAGGAAGGAGGCATTTTAAATGCCGCAAATTCTTAGATTGGACCATATAGTATTTATTTTTGGTCCAATGAAGGAGATCCCTTAGAACCAATTCATGTTCATGTATCAGAAGGAAGAGCCAGTGCAACTGCTACTAAAATATGGATTACCAGTACTGGAAAAACTATTCTCAGCAATAATAATTCTAAAATTCCGGAAAAGATACTGAAAAGGTTAATGAGGATGATAGAAGCCAATAGTTCGGATATTATTGATGAGTGGTTAAATCGTTTTGGAGAAATTCGATATTTTTGTTGAAAAATACCAGCTTTTATTAGCTGGTATTTTTTTATTGTGAAGGATTCTGAGATAAAGAGATAGTTTTGGATAATTCAGGTTGGAAAAAGGAAGGCTCTATATTAATGGCTGAGGAAGCAGTACAATATCAATAATAGTACCTTCGCCAGGTATACTTTCTACCAAAAGTCCATATTCCTCTCCATAATAACTGCGTAACCTTTGATTTACATTTGCAAGTCCAATAGAGTGATGCCCTTTTGGAGAAGTTTTGCCGGAACACTGAAAAGTTTTTAATTGTTCCTGAGACATTCCGCTTCCGTTATCAGCAACCAGGAAATGAAGTAATTCGTTTTCAAGTTGACAGGAAATACTGATATAACATTCATTTTCTTTATTAGAAAAACCATGTTCCACACTGTTTTCTACAAGTGGCTGGAACAAAAATACAGGAAGATTCATCTGCAGGAATTCAGGTGGGACATTAATATCATAGCAGAATTTTCCTGGAAAACGTATGTTCTGTATAGTCATATAGCGCTGAACCTGCTGGAGTTCTTCCTGAAGAGTTGCAACAGGAAATTTTTCCAGATTATACCGTACAAGTTCAGACATACAAGTAGCAATGGTTTCGATTTCAGGTACATCATGAATTTCAGCAAGTGACTTGATAACATTTAAAGTATTATGAAGAAAATGATGATTTATCTGAAATTGCAGCATTTGAACCCGCATTTGTTGTTCAGTAATTTGAATTTCATAATTTTGTTTCAGGCTCAGAAAGAGACGCTGGCTCATTCCGTTAAAGCTGTCAATCAGTTTGCGCAATTCCTGGTTGGAACCGCAGGATTTCAGATCAATCTGTGTTCCATCGGAAGGATCCAGAATATCGATTTCATGACATAGATTGGAAACCGGACGGGTAAGTATTCTGGACAGGAAAATTGCCAGGATAAGTCCAAGCAATGCGCAGAACAGGAAAATTCCCAGGTAACTGATGATAGTGTCATGAAAAGTATGAGCGATTTTTTCGTTGCTTATGATCTGAACAATATGCCACTGGGTAGTATTATTAATGCATCCATTAATTACAAACTGACCCAGAGATGTCTTAAGAGTACTTTGACCGATTGCATCCTGTGAAGTTAGAGTATTGCTGAAGTCTTCAAGTTTGGACAAAACAGAGGAAGATATATCTGCTTCTGAAAAAGATGCAAGATTAATTGTGCATGTAAGTTTGTTATCTGCATTATAGATTAAAAGTGTATTTTGTGTTTCACAGGATGAAGATAGGATTTCCATAATTGGAGTAAAATCTATTTCTGCATAACATAGTCCTGTTTCCTGGTAATCGTATCTATCCAGTAAAATTTTGACCATTGGAAGAATACTGTGTCCGGTACTGGAATCTGTCTGCAGAGGTGCAAAATATGTCCGGTTTTTAGAAGTTTCAGCTATTTTTTTCCATTTTTCCATATTAGATTCAATTGTATGACGCTGCTGCGCTGTCTTTACATTATATTCAAAAGAGTAACCGTATCTATTTTGAAAATAGACGGTAAGCATAGAACTGTTCAATTGATTTGTCTGGCGCATTAAATTTCGAAAAACATTGAAATCCTGAGCATATGACAGATAATCTTTTTCGTAATTAGTTATCATGGCTTTACGTGCGTCATCGTTGAGAAGAGGAGTATCCGCTATTTTTAGTGCATTTTCAAGAAGTGTATCAAGAGACTGGTTCATTTGCGTCAGTGTTGCTGCAGTAGAAGTATTATATTCTGAAGTGATTGTACTGGTTTTTGAAATGGCATTTATTGTGCTTAGAAGAACCGTTGGAAAAATAACGAGAATAAGTGATGACAGAAAAATCTGCATACGAAAAGACAATTGATGTATTTTTTCATAAAAACCTCCAGATATTTGTGATAGAATATTTTTAAAGAATTATAGCATTGTAATTTTTGGAAAAAATAGAAAATATCCTAAGAAATTTTCTATTTTTATAAAACAATCTTTCTATTTTTTTGAAAAGAAGTTTATTATACTGTTTTCAACGGTCAGGGAACTTTGCAAAGCAGAAGACAGTAGAAATTTCAGGAGGTTAGAGAAAGATGACAAAGAAAGAGCGTGTACTGGCAGTAATGAAAAAAGAGCAGGTGGATATGATTCCGGCTGGATTCTGGTTTCATTATAAATCAGATTATACAGTGCAGCAGATGATTGATGAGCATATGAAATTATTCAGAACTACAGATATGGATATTGTTAAAATTATGCAGGATTACCCATATCCGATTTCTGGAAAGATAACCTGCGCGGATGACTGGTACCATATCCAGGTAAAAGGAACAGACTCTGAAGAATTTGCAAAAATGGCAGAGATCATAAGAGGAATAAGAAAAGAAGCAGGTAAAGATGTTTTGATCTTCCAGACAATGTTTGGACCTTTTAAAGCTGCATCTATGACTTTTGGTGATGATGTTCTGATGAAATACAGTAAAGAAGCTCCAGAGGCAGTTGCGGCTGGTGTTAAGATTATTGCAGATGCATTGGAAGAGTGGACAAAGGGATATCTGGAGGCAGGAGCAGATGGCATATATTATTCTGCACAGTTTGGTGAAATCGGAAGATTTGAAAAAAATGAATGGGAAGAACTTGTGCGCCCATATGATCTTCAGATTTTAAAAGTAGCAGAGGAAATGCCAGAGAAATATAATATTCTTCATATTTGCGGTGAACCGGAATATCAGTTTGAAACACATGTAGAATGGTTTAAGAATTATCCGGCTGATTTGATTAATTGGTCAGTGAAAGATAATCATTTCAGTCTGGAGCAGGGACGTGAACTTTACAGCAGCGCGATTCTTGGTGGAATGAATAATAAGGGTAATGTATTGAATGGCTCTGAAGATGCAATCCGAGAAGAAGTAAAAGGAATTTTGGACGCGTTTGGAACAAAAGGAATTATGATTGGAGCTGACTGTACGATTCAGGCGAAAATATCAGCCTTGATCTGATTAAAACAGCAGTGGAAGCGGCACATGCATACAAGAAATAAAAAGTAAAAGGAGAAATATATTATGGGTAAGAAGAGTTTGGCAGCATTACTTTGTGCAACAATGGCAATGACAGCATGTATGTTACCTGCAACAGCAGCAATGGCAGATGAACCATTAAAAATTGAATTCTTTCAGCAGAAGGGAGAAGAAGGACCTCAAAAGGGATATAAGGAGATTATTGATAAGTTCAATAAAGAAAATTCAGATATAGAGATTGAAATGAATACAGTTCCGGATGCAGGAACAGTTCTTACGTCCAGAATTTCTTCTGGTGATATTCCGGTGATTTTTTCCGATTTTCCAACACAGACACAGTTTAAACAGAAAGTTGCCAATGGATATGTACAGGATCTTTCTGATCAGGATTTCCTAAAAAACGTCAATGAATCCGCACTGGAAATGACAAAACAGGAAGATGGTGGATATTATGCGCTTCCTTACAGCAGAAACTATATTGGAGTTTACTATAACAAAAAGACCTTTGAAGATAATGGATTAGAAATCCCGACTACATGGGAAGAGTTTACTGCAGTATGTGATAAGTTAAAAGAGGCAGGAATTACTCCTGTTGGAATGCATGGAAAAGATCCGGCACGTGTAGGACATCTGTTCCAGGCAGCAACTGTTGCATGGGCACCGAATGGTGTGGAAACTATCGGAAAAGTTGTTTCCGGAGAGGCAAAAATTGAAGGAGACGAAGAATTTAAAAATGTATTTGAAAAGATGAACACACTTCTTTCCTATGCGAATGAAGATGCACTGGCACTTTCTGATACAACATGTTACGAAAACTTTGTAAATGGTGAATATGCAATGACGATTACAGGTTCTTATGCGAGAGGAACTATCCAGTCTATTAACCCGAATCTGGAAATTGGTGTATTCCCACTTCCAAATGATACTTATGATGATACTAAGTGCTTATCCGGTATTGATGCTGCAATTTGTGTATCTGCACAGGCAAGTGATAAGGAAAAAGATGCAGCATATAGATTCCTTTCTTATCTTGCTGATCCTGAAAATGCACAGATATTCTGCGATAATGACGGTGCACCATCCTGTATCACAGGTGTTACAAGCAATGATGATGGAATCAAACCTATGGTAGATATGATTAATGCCGGAAAAACACATGACTGGATGGCGTCTACAATTGATAACAATGTAACTACTGATCTTTATAATGTAGTGCAGGGATTCTGGGCAAATAAAGATGTAGATGCAGTTATGAAAGACATGGATGCATCAATGAAATTTCAAGCGCACAGTAAAATATTAAACGGCTCAATGTAGAAAAACCGTATACGTTCAAAAGATTGCTGCGTAAGAATAATGATTCATTGGCAGCAATCTTTTTTTGAACCTGGATTTTGATAATAATAAACAAAGCCTTTTAAGAGGAGTGCTATATGAATAATACAAAAAGAAAAAAGTTATCGGGCAGAGTGACGTTTTTTCTGTTTACACTGATACCGGTAGTGCTTTATACATTTTTTTATGTGGTATCTGTAATCAATGGTATTCGATACAGTTTTACAGACTGGGATGGAATGGCTCAGAAAATGAATTTTATCGGGTGGAAGAATTATAAGATATTGCTCAAAAATCCGAACTTTTGGAATGCTATAAAAACAACGGTGATTTACAGTGTATTGCTGGTGATTGGTGTAATTGTAATATCACTGATTTTGTCAATTTCACTGAATTCACTGAAAAAGTTTAAGACATTAGTAAAATCCGTGTATTTTGTTCCGGCAATGATTGGTGGTGTTACAATTGCACTGATCTGGGATCAGATTTATTATCGAGTGATTCCGGTAATCGGGAAAGCACTGGGAATTTCCTGGTTATCTAACAGCGTTCTGATGTCTGGAGATACGGCGTTGCCTGCAGTTGTATTTGTACAGATATGGCAGGCGGTTGCGATGCCAACGGTAATCTTTATAGCCGGTTTGCAGCAGATTCCAGAAGAGCAGTATGAATCTGCCAAAATTGATGGTGCCACAGCTTTTCAGCGTTTCAGGTATGTTACATTTCCTTATTTGCTTCCAACAGTAACAGTAAATCTTATACTTACAATTAAACAGGGATTTACCTCATTTGACTTTCCGTACGCACTTACCGGAGGTGGACCTGTCCGGGCAACAGAAGTAATAGGAATTCTGATATATAATGATGCGTTTAAAAATATGCGATTTCCATGGCAAATGCAGAAGCATGTATATTATTTGTGATTGTTGCGATATTCTCACTTACGCAGTTGAAACTGACAAGTAAAGGAGGGACGGACTGATGAAGATAAAAGCAGGAAATGACGAAAGAGTATGGCTTTTTTTTAGAAATATTATTTTGATCGGTGGATTACTCCTGATTTTATGCCCTCTTTGGATGGTGCTGATCAACTCATTTAAAACATTGGAGGAGGCCGGAAAAAATTTCTTTGCGCTTCCTTCAAAACTGAATCTGGAAAATTATATTGAGTTGTTTACTAACAGTAATTACTGGATTTTTTTGAAAAATTCATTTAAAATAACAGTAATATCCATCATTTTGATTTTGATTTTTGTTCCGTCTGTTTCTTATTCTATTGCAAGAAACTTTAACCGGAAGTATTACAAAACAATTTATTTCTATATTATGATGGGGTTATTTGTTCCGTCGCAGGTAGTATTGTTGCCTGTAACCAAAATGATGTCAAAGTTAATATGCTTAATCATGCGGGACTGATTATTCTGTATGTGGCATTTAGCCTGACGCAGGGAGTATTTCTGTTTGTAAATTATATCAGAGGTCTTCCTTACGAAATTGAGGAGTCTGCACAGATTGACGGTTGCAGTGTATTTCAGACATATGTAAAAATAGTACTTCCTCTGGTAAAGCCTATGATTTCTACGTTGCTGATCATGGATACTTTGTGGATCTGGAATGACTTTATGCTCCCTTTACTAATTTTAAACCGTTCACAGGCTATTTGGACACTTCCTCTTTTTCAGTATAATTTTAAGACAGAATATTCTTTTAACTATACAATGGCGTTTACGGCATACTTACTTGCTATGTTGCCTATGTTGATCATTTATTGTATGGGACAGAAATACATAGTCAAAGGACTGACGGCAGGATCTGTAAAAGGTTGATCCTGTAGAAGTAGTATATTGCGGGCGAAAGGAGAATCATGAAAAGTGAAGATGCTGGTTGTAGAAGATGAATTTTATGCAAGAAAAGCATGATAAGACAAATCAAAAAATATGATCAGGATGGACTTTTTGAGATATCGGAGGCATCTAATGGAGAGGAAGGCTGGGAATTTTGCGAAAAATATAAACCAGAACTTGTCTTGACAGATATTCGTATGCCTAAAATGGATGGGATACAGCTTCTTCAGGAGATCCGCAATAATGAATTAGAAATAAAAGTAATTATTCTGAGTGCTTACTCTGATTTTGAATATGCTCGCAGTGCAATTGTAAATGGAGCTTCAGATTATTTACTGAAACCAATTGATGATACGGCTCTGACAGAATGTCTGAATAAGTTTGTCACTCAGCATAAAATAGAACGAAAAGAAGCTTTGCTATCCAGAAAAGATATGGCAACACAATATATTTTGAACAGCATTCAGGAATCAAAATATTCCGGTTTTATAGAGAAAAATATGTTTGAAAGAGTGTTTCCGCAATATCAGCTAGGTGTTTTTCTGTTTCTTCATGATAAGCCCAGACAGGAAATCTTTCTTACGGAATTGGAAGAAAGCTGCGGAAGTATCATGCTGACGAAGATTCGGTTTGTAGAATTGAAACCAGATATGTGGATATTGCTTGTAAGACCGGAGGGAGATATGCTGTTTTTCTGGAGACGTATCAGAAAACTGCTGGAGAAAGAGGATTCCCAGGTTAAGATAGGAATCAGTAATGTGTATGGTGCAAATGCTTCTGTTTTGGATGCTTTTAGAGAAGCAGTTACTGCGATAAAGAGCAGAATTTATAAAAGGGAATCTCTGATTTTTGCGAAGGAAATAAAACAGGAAGATTTTTCAGAATATTACCTTGAAAAAGAAATAGAAAGAGAACTGGAACAATATCTAAAGGAAGGGAATGAAAGCAAAACAGGGACAACGCTGGATAAACTTTTTAAAGATATTGAGAAAGTTCTCCCAATTCGAATAGAATGTATGGAACTTCTGTATTCGCAGATTATCCTTATATACCGAAGGACGATTCGAATGGAAAATCATGATAAAGAATTAGATAATCTGTCAGAAAGTTTTCTGAAGTTTGATTCTGTTTTGGAGATTGAAAGCTATCTCAGGAGGATTGCGGAAAATATTTGTCATATGCAGCCGCAGAGACAATCAGATGAGTTGACAAATACGGGAATGGACATTGTGGAGAAGATGAGCGAATATGCAGTCAATAACTATAATATGGACATTACAATCCGGAATCTTGCGGAAAATGTATTTTTCATGAATCAGAGTTATATCAGCCACTTATTTGCTGAGAAGAAAGGAATTAGTTTTTCTGCATTTCTGCGAATGATTCGGATTTGTCATGCTAAGGAATTTCTGGCAGATGCGAGATGGTCCGTAACAGATGTTGCATTGATGTCGGGTTATAACGATACCTCACAATTTATACGTATTTTCCGACAGGAAACAGGAATGACACCAAAGAAATACCGAATATTTCTGAAAAATGGAGGAAGTGAAAATGAATCCAGGGAAAGTTGAATGGAATGAAGAAAATAAGCCACAGCCGGATATGGAATTATTAGAACAATGGATCTCCAGACAGGAAGATCAGATGCGAGAAGATATTGCAGCATTGATCAGAATCCCGAGTATTGCTGATCAGCAGGAAGCAATTCCGGGGGCACCATATGGAAAAAAATGCAGGGAAGCACTGGAACAGATGCGAGCATTTGGATTGAGAGAACAGATGGAGACAGAAGATATAGACGGATACTGTCTGACTATTGCTACAGGCAAAGGGAATGTTGAGATTGGAATATGGAATCATCTGGACGTAGTTCCGGAAGGAAAAGGATGGATATATCCGCCCTATACGTGTACAGAAAAGGATGGCTATTTAATTGGGCGTGGAGTACAGGATAATAAAGGTCCCGCAGTTGCTGTTTTATATGCAATGAAATATTGCAGGGAAAAAGAAATTCTGAATAATATTAAAGTAAGGCAGATTCTTGGATGTCAGGAAGAAAGCGGTATGACAGATGTAGAATATTATCTGAAATACAAAAAAGCACCGGAATATTCTTTTGTTGCTGATTGTGGATTTCCCGTATGTTGCGGAGAAAAAGGACATTGTATTGTGTTGATGGAAACTGTTAGTGCAGTAGAGGGGATTCTGGAATTTGACGGAGGGACTGCGCCTAACAGCGTGCCGTCTTTTGCTCATGCGGTTGCGGAGAACAAAATAGGACAAAAGAGCGAAGAAACAGCAGTGGGAATCAGTGGACATGCAGCTTTTCCGGATGGAACTCAAAATGCAATAGGTATACTTTGTGGAAAGTTGAAAATGCAAAATTTTCCTAAACAGACAAAAAGAGCATTAGAATTTGTGGAGAGACTTTCAGAAGGCGGTTATGGGGAAAAAACAGAAATTTGTTGTTCTGATGAATGTCTGGTAGACTGACATGCAATATAGGTCAGGCATTTCTGCACGAAGGACATTTGAGAATAGTGATTGACATCCGTTATCCAGTTACTAAAAAAACAGAAGATTTTCTTCCGAAGCTGCAAACAGAAGCTGCTAAATCAGGAATTCGCATCATTGGTATTGAAGACAGCAGACCATATTATATGAATCCGGAACAGCCTTTCATACAGACTCTGATGGAAGCATGGAGGGAGGTTACAGGTCTTGAAGGCAGACCATTTGTTATGGGAGGAGGAACTTATGCGAGGAAAATTCCCAATGCAGTGGCATTTGGCCCTGGACAGGAGCGAAATCTAGACAGGCTCGGACTTCCAAAAGGACATGGAAACTGTCATTGTGCGGATGAAGCGGAATTGTTTGAAAATCTGAAGAATGCAGTGAAAATATATGTTTTTGCACTTAAAAAACTGGACAAAAGAATAAAAGAAATACGTTAACTAAAGAGAAATACATAAACTAAGTATAATACAGGAGGATATAAAATGAAAATGTTTCAGATTAGTGACAAAATAGACAATGTATCAAGAATTGGAATTGGATGCATGAGAATTACAGGTTTATCTGATGCAAAAGCGGTAAGAAGTCTGACTGAAGGAGCACTGGAATGTGGAATTAATTTTTTTGATCATGCAGATATTTATGCAGGCGGAGAAGCCGAAACAGTATTTGGAAATGCGCTGACACCTCAGTTGCGTGAAAAGATGGTGATTCAGACAAAATGTGCCATACGTCCGGGTATCTGTTATGATTTTTCAAAAGAATATATTCTGAATTCTGTAGATGGAAGTCTGAAACGTTTAAAACAGATTATGTAGATATATTACTTCTTCATCGTCCGGATGCGTTGATGGAGCCGGAAGAGGTAGCAGAAGCATTTGAAATTCTGGAAAAAAGCGGAAAAGTAAAAGTATTTGGTGTAAGCAATCACAATCCGATGCAGATTGAATTATTAAATCAATACTGTGGTGGAAAAATCTGTATTGATCAGATACAGTTTTCAGCGGTTCACTGTCCAACGATTGATGCAGGACTAAATGTAAACATCCATAATGATGCAGGATGTGATCGTGATGGTGGTATTATCGAGTATGCAAGACTGAAGAAAATGACATTGCAGGCATGGTCTCCGTTCCAGTATGGAATGTTTGAGGGAATATTTATTGGAAACGAGAAATTTCCGGAACTGAATAAAGTGTTAGATCGTCTGGCAGAGAAATATGGGGTAACACAGAATGCAATCGCAGTTGCATGGATTATGCGTCATCCCGCAGGAATCCAGACGATTGTAGGAAGTACAAATCTGAAAAGAATTCAGGATATAAGTAAAGCATCCGATATTGTTCTGAGCCGTGAAGAATGGTATGAAATTTATCTTGCAGCAGGAAAAATGCTGCCGTAAGAAAAAACATATCATCTGAATCAGATGGTAAAGAACTTTGCTTGACAGTTAGGAGAAGAGAGCGCACATTCATGGAAAAAAAGTGTATGAGAGTTATCTGGAGATTCTCAGAGAAGAACTTGTTCCTGCTCTGGGATGTACGGAACCTATTGCAATTGCATATGCAACTGCAACAGCAGCTTCTGTGCTGGAAAAAGTGATAAAAACAGATGATGATGGAAATAAAAAATATGATGGACATTTAAATCTTTATTGCAGTGGAAATATAATAAAAAATGTAAAAAGTGTTACAGTACCAAATTCAGGAGGAATGAGAGGTATTGAAGCTGCTGCAGTTCTTGGAATGGTTGGGGGTCAGGCAGAACGGAAACTGGAAGTACTGGAAGGAATTACAGAAGCTGAACGTATTCGGACAGCAAAACTTCTTGAAACACAATTCTGTACATGTTATCTTGAAGAAGGAGTAGAGAATCTTTATATCCGTGCAGAACTTACGCAAAATGGACATAGAGCAGTTGTGGTTATAGAAAATAAACATACGAATATTGTCCTGATCAAAAAAGACGATGAGATACTGTTGGAAAAGAAGGGCTTTCAGCAGAAAAAAACAGAGAAAAAACAGGATAAAAGAGATTTGTTGAATGTAGCAGATATTCTGGAGTTTGCAGAAATTGTGGATATAAAAGAGATAGAGGAGGTTATAGGACGCCAGATTGCCATGAATACAGCAATTTCCGAAGAAGGTCTGCGTAATCATTACGGAGCAGAAGTAGGACGTACCTTGCTTCGCGCATATGGTGATGATGTCAAAGTACGTGCCAGAGCAAAAGCGGCAGCTGGATCTGATGCAAGAATGAATGGATGCTCTATGCCGGTAGTTATTAATTCCGGGAGCGGAAATCAGGGAATGACCTGTTCTTTGCCAGTCATCGAATATGCCAGAGAACTTAAAGTTCCTAAAGAGAAAATGTATCGGGCACTGGTTGTAAGCAACTTAGTAGCGATTCATCAGAAAACTTATATTGGAAGTCTGTCAGCTTACTGTGGAGCGGTAAGTGCCGCATGTGGAGCAGGAGCTGCCATATCCTGGTTAAACGGGGGTGATTACAATGCAATATCTAAAACAATCACAAATGCTCTTGCAAATACAAGTGGCATTGTATGTGATGGAGCTAAGTCTTCATGTGCTGCCAAAATCGCTTCAGCAGTAGATGCAGCAATTATGG
>ENA-OQIR01000812-OQIR01000812.1-human-gut-metagenome-genome-assembly--contig:-NODE-812-length-12256-cov-2.369280_pt1 | contig 12256 bp, 17 predicted proteins | sample MGYA00242580_ERZ504745 | MGnify/ENA primary metagenome ERZ504745 (study PRJEB26092, sample SAMD00036214) | human gut metagenome | host: Homo sapiens | study: EMG produced TPA metagenomics assembly of... | reverse complement strand
TAGCCATGCATAGGATGTTTTCAGCTTAAGCTTCTGTTCTGGATAAGGATATGATTTAAATACTTTGTTACGTGCATATGAAAAAGTGAAAAGTGGAATACTCGCAAGAATTTTTAATCCTTTCATCTATTCTTTCTTCAAGATCATCTGTATCTGTCACTTGGATCTTTCGCATATAATTTTAATACTTCGATTTGAAGTGCATTTAATATGTTTGGTGTTTCATACTGTAAGTCAACAGGCCCATTTTAAAATTGAGTAAGTAATCTTTAAAAGTTTTTAATTGATCAACATTTGGCAAGGTTCCAAAAATTAAAAGATAAGCCGTTTCTTCAAATCCACAGATTTTGTCTGAAGGTTGTTTGTTTACTAAATAATTGATTGGATAGCCCCTATAAATCAATTGACCATCAATGTTATATTTTTTTTCATGAATAATTTTATATCCAATAACATCACAAATTTTAGTTAATCCTACTTTAACTCCCGTACCATTGTCGTTTCTAAGCCCAGCTTTTACGCGATATCTAGAGTATAGGGAAGGATCAATAAAATTGCGTTCTTCATTATCTTGATAGATTTCTTTAAGTGTGTGCACTTTATGAAACCTCCTTTCATATGTTTCATATTATAACATAAACTTTCATTTTGTTACATTTTTTGTTATAATTCGTTTTAGGAGGATATTGTCTATGCAAAATTTGACGTACAAGATTCTAGAAAAACATCTATTAAAAGGAAAATTAGAAGCAGGCCAACCTATCGAAATCAAAATGGATCAGACTTTAACACAAGATGCGACAGGGACTATGGCCTATATGCAGTTTGAAGCTATGGGAGTGAAAAAAGTAAAAACAGAATTATCTGTTAGCTATGTCGATCATAACACACTACAAAATGGATTTATGAACGCGGACGATCACGCATATCTTCAAAGTGTAGCTAGTAAATATGGTATTTATTTTTCAAAAGCAGGAAATGGAATTTGTCACCAAGTTCATTTGGAACGTTTTGCCAAACCACAAAAAACATTGATTGGATCCGACTCACATACACCGACATCATCGGCAATGGGATGTATTGCGATTGGTGCAGGAGGATTGGATGTTGCCAAGGCAATGGCTGGAATTGGCTATCGATTAACATGTCCTAAAGTTGTTGAAGTAAAATTAACAGGGACTCTAGCGCATGGGGTTTCTAGTAAAGACATTATTTTAAAGCTATTAGAATTATTGAGTGTAAAAGGAGGCGTTGGTAAAGTTTTTGAATACACTGGAGAAGGTGTCAAAAATTTGAGTGTTTACCAAAGAGCAACCATCACAAATATGGGAGCTGAACTAGGAGCTACTACATCTATTTTCCCAAGTGATGAGGTTACCCATGAATTCTTAAAACGCCAACAAAGAGAAGAAGATTATATTCCTTTAAGTGCAGACGAAGGTTGTCACTATGATGAAACTGTTGAAATTGATTTAAGCAAATTAGTACCATTAGCCGCATGTCCAAATTCACCAGATGCCGTTAAAAATGTATCAGAACTCTCTGGCATGAAAGTAGATCAAGTAGCGATTGGTTCTTGTACAAATTCAGGCTATGAGATTTAATGAAGGCAGCCGCTATTTTAAAAGGTAAAAAGATTGCGCATAATGTAAGTCTAGTTGTTTCACCAGGATCTAGACAAGTACTTATGAAATTAATTGAAAATGGAACACTTTCAACCTTTGTATCTTGTGGAGCAAGAATTCTAGAATGTACTTGTGGGCCTTGTATTGGTATGGGACAAAGTCCAAAAAGTGATGCCGTAAGTTTGCGTACCTTTAACCGTAATTTTTATGGTCGAAGTGGAACACTAAGTGCGGTATTTATTTAGTATCACCAGAAGTAGCTGCAGCAAGTGCAATTACAGGAGTTATTACGGATCCAACGACATTAGATTATGCAGATGAATTTGAAAAAGAACAAAGCTATATTGATGATTCATTGATTTATGCCCCAAGCAAGAATCCAGAAAATGTTGAAATTGTTCGAGGCCCCAACATTAAAACACTGCCTGTAAATACACCAATGGATCAAACAATTGATAAAAAAGTTGTTATCAAATTACCAGATAATATTACGACAGACCATATTGCACCAGCTGGAGCGAAGGTTTTACCTTATCGCTCAAATATTGAAAAACTATCTACATTCGTATTTGAAAACAATAAGCCGCATTTTGATGAAGTATGCAAAGAAAATAATGGAGGTATTATTGTAGCCGGCGAAAACTATGGTCAAGGATCGAGTAGAGAACATGCAGCACTTGCGCCAATGTATTTAGGTATAAAAGCAGTTTTAGCTAAATCTTTTGCCCGTATTCACCTAGCAAACTTAGTCAATTTCGGTTTGTTGCCACTTGTATTTGATGATAAATCCAATTATGACAAAATTGATGAAATGGATGAATTGAAAATTGAAAATGTAGATTCACTTTATAATTCATTTGATTTAACGATCGAAAATGTGACAAAGAAAGAAAAATATAAAGTGCATGCACCTATTAGTAAAGAAGATGTCGAAATTCTTATGGCAGGTGGAGCATTGAATTATATTCGTAATCAACAATAGGGACGTTTTTTAAAGACGTTCCTTTTTCTTGTGGTATAATATCATAGAAATTAGGTGAGAAAATGAAAGAAAAACAGGAACAAATTGTAATGCGTATTTCTTTTTGGTCCGGTGTTGTATTTGCACTTGCAGAATTGATTATGGCTATCTATTCTAAATCCCAGTCAGTTCTAGCAGATACCGTTTATGATTCAACTGAACTTGTTGTTATTGGATTAACAATTTATATTATTCCTTTATTTTATAAACCAGTAACCGAAAAGCATCCCTTTGGATATGCACAACTTGAAAGTATAGTGATCTTATTAAAAGGATTTATGTTTATAGCGGTTATGATGGTTTTGATTATGAATAATATTCAAATTATGTTGAATGGTGGAAATGAAATCGATCATATGCAGGTTTCTATGTTTGAAATCGATTTAACATGTTTTTCCGCATTGATTTTATTCATACTTATGCAAATTAATAAAAAGGTGACATCTCCAACAGTGGATGTCGAAATTTATGGATGGAAAATAGATGTATTCTCAAGTGTTGGTGTATCGCTAGCGTTTTTCTTTATCTTCGTTTTTAACACATACGCCACTTGCTTTTATATCACCCTATTTTGATCAAAATTGTGGCAATCGTATTGGCATTAGGTATGATGAAAGAACCTATTCAAATGATTGGAGATAGTTTTAGAAGTTTAATGCTTTTAAGTCCAGATGAAGAAGAAGTCACAAAAATAAAACAGATTTCTTCATCCATATTAAATAATTATCCCTATGACCCTGTCTTCTATGATATTACGACAACAGGAAGAAAAATGTGGATATCTATTTACTTTACTACACGAATTGACACAATGTCTTTTACAGAACTTGAAGTAGCCAACCGAGAATTAAAAATCGCTCTTCAAAAAGAATATGAAGATTGTTTTGTGGAACTTGTTCCCAATGTTTTAGCGAATAAATAGGAGAAATTATGGAAAAGAAAATTAAGTTAGTATGTCCTGAATGTAATAAGGAATTTAATACAGACATTTATACTTCAATCAATGTGCAATTGGACAAAGATATGAAGACAAAGATACTGAGTGGAAAGCTTTTTGACATAGAATGCGAACATTGTCATTCTAAGTTTCATATACCATATCCTGTTTTATATCACGATATGGAAAAGAAACTTTTAATTCAGTATACCGAAGAAAAAGACTTAAAATCGAGTGAAGTCGCTTTAAAAAATGCCAATGTAGATGCAGATTATACAGTACGTATAGTCGATAATGAACGAGACTGGATTGAAAAAATTTTGATTTCAGATAGTGGATTTGATGATCGCATTATGGAATTGTACAAGCTTTTAATACTTTCACAATATGAAGATGCTGAAAATGTGAATGGTTTATATTATTGGAATATTCAAACATTAGAAAATCCTCACTACGTAATGGTGTTGGATGAAAAGGAAAGCGATAAAATGCATTTTATGCCATTCCATGAAGGTGTATATAAACAAGTAGAAGAAGTATTCTTATCCGATATTCAACAAGACTATATTATTGATGCGAACTGGGCAATTTCGAATACGAAGTAGGTGATGTCATGATTGCAAGCATTCATGCGTGTGTGGATCTTTTACATGTAGGCTATCGTGTAAAAGAAGAATATGATCCTATTATTTTAAATGTATATCATTGTTTAAAAGTTGAAGGTTTAAACGATGAAAAATATATGTTACATATTGATTCTGTATTAAAGAAAAGTATTCATGACTTGGATGAAACACAAATTTGTACATATATTACATATGTGTTTGAAAAAGAAAGTATGTACCTTACTTTTTAAAAAGTTTCATTGAATCAGGAATGTTTAAAGAATTATTACTTAGATATCTTTCACTAAAAGAATCAGATACACTACAATGTATTAAATTAAATCGAAATCTATTAAGTAAATGGCATTATGCAAGTGTATCTGAAGAAGTTGCTCAAAACTTAACAATCAGCGCAAATGGTAGAGTCTATCTAACTCGATATATCATGACAAATGAAGGTGTAAAACCACTAAAAACACAGCAGGCAAGTATATCGAAAATAGAGGCGAATGAAATATTAGATGCGATATCAAAGTTGGATTTAGAATCAAAAGAAGTCGAAGAAAATGGTTGGCAATTAAAAAATGTATAAGAGTAATTGCGGAAAAAATCGCCTTGTGAAGACTATTGAACACGATGCAAAAACCCCAATGGATTGAATGAAAGAATTCGTTCAATTCTTCCTTTTGAACATTTATTTGTATTTGGGGGATCCTATTATTCATGGGAGAAAATGTAAAATATTTACATTTATTATTGACATTTATTTTCAATAATACTATATTATTTTCAAAGCAATGAAAAGAAATAGTAGGATAGTACTGCTTTAAGAGACTTTCTGGTTGGTGCAAAGAAAGAGTAAGGCTATTTGAACACGTCTTGGAGCTGTAAAGATGAAAATAGTAGTTTTTAACGTATTCCTGGCGTTATCAGGTTTGAGGCTATGAATAGCGAAATAAGGTGGAACCACGTAAGTTAAACTTTCGTCCTTAGGACGGAAGTTTTTTTGTTTATAGGGAGGTCATTATGCAGCAGATACAATTACCACAAGGAATGAAAGATACCATTTTACAAGAATGTGAAAAGAAAAAATATCTACAAAATACTTTAGAACAAATTTTCGAATCTTTTGGATATAGAAGAAATCATTACACCAACAATTGAATATTATGAGACGTATGAAAATGCATTTAAAAATATTCAAACGACGGATATGTATAAATTTTTTGATGAGAATGGAAGAATCCTAACATTAAGAACTGATATGACTGTCCCTATTGCACGTGTATGTGCAAGTAAATTTAAAGATTCGAAGCCTCCATTTCGCTATCGATATACTTCAAATGTATTTAAAGTACGACAAAAGTTTGCCGGTAAAAGAAGTGAAGTTACAGATTGTGGCATTGAATTAATTGGGTTGGATTCAAAAAGTGATGTTCAAGTATTATGTTGTGCTTTAGAAGTGATGAAGAATTTTAAAAACTACACATTGGAAATTGGAAATGTACAATTTTTTCAAGCCGCATGTAAAGTCGTTCGCTTAAGCATAGAAGAAATTAATACTTTAGCGGATTTGATTGATAAAAAGAGTATGGTCGATTTAAAAATATATTTAGATTCATTATATTTAAGTGAAAAAATTGTGGATTTCTTTATGCACCTGCCATTTCTTTGTGGAGATGTAAATGTCTTGGATGAAGCATACGCATATTGTTTTGATGAATCTTTAAAAGAGGTCTTGGATTCCATGAAAGAATGCATTCAATCTTTAAATGAATTGGGATGTTTAGAAAATGTGACAATCGACTTAGGAAAAGTGGCACATCTTGACTATTATACAGGAATCATTTTTGAAGGCTATGTATCTGGTGTTGGAACAAGTATTTTAAGTGGAGGAAGATATGATTGTTTACTTAAAAAATTTGGTCGAGACCTACCGGCATGTGGCTTTAGTGTAAAGCTAGATCCACTGATTGATCATGTGGATGTGCAACTTAAAAAGAAATTTATACTTTATTATCCAGAATCCAAACAAATTGAAGCTATGAAACAAGCAAATAAGTTACGAAAAGAAGGAAGTGTAATATTAGAGCCTTCCTTAAATGAAACAATTTATGTAAAGGAGGTAGAATGATGGGTCTATCTATTGCACTGACAAAAGGACGTCTAGAAAAACAAACCGTATCTATGTTAGAGGATTTAGGATATGGAATTGAAGCCTTAAAAGATAAGGGTCGTGCACTTGTTTTTAAAGATTCCATTGAAGATATTCAATATTTTTTAGTTAAATCCAATGATTGTATTACCTATGTTAATCATGGAGTTGCTGATATTGGAGTTGTAGGTAAAGATACAATTCTAGAAAATGAGAATGATACTTATGAATTGTTAGATTTAAAAATTGGAAAATGTAAATTTATTGTGGCTAGCCTACCTCAAAATCAGTTGTTTTCAAAAGTAGGACACATTAAGATTGGAACAAAATATCCAACGGTAGCGAAACAATATTTTTTATCAAAAGGTATGGATGTGGAAATTATCAAAATTGATGGTTCTGTTGAATTGGCTCCTATTTTAGGTTTATGTGATGGAATTGTTGATATTATGGAAACGGGTACAACACTTAAGGAAAATGGCTTAGTTGTTTTAGATACAGTATGTGATATCAGTGCTCGTGTCATCGTAAATAAGGCGAGTTTTAAATTAAAACATTCAGAAGTTATGAAAGTGATAGAAGATTTAAGTAGGAAGGTGAATGCAGATGTTGACACGAATTTATAAAGAAGATAAGGATGTATTAAAAGAATATTTGATGTCACGAACACAAGATTTAAGTACAGACGTATTGGTGACTGTATCAAATATTATTCAGGATGTAAAAAATAATAAAGATGAGGCTTGTTTAAAATACACTCGTGAGTTTGATCATGTTTTGTTAGATACAATGGAAGTGACGGAAGAAGAATTAGATATTCAGATTTCTAAGTGTGATAAAGATTTTGTAGAAGCTATGAAACTTGCTAAAAAGAATATTGAAGATTTCCATAAACTTCAAAGACAAAATGGATATTTACTTCAAAAAGAAATGGGAATCTATTTAGGACAAAGAGTTCTTCCTTTAGAAGCTGTAGGTATTTATGTGCCTGGAGGACGAGCACAATACCCAAGTAGTGTCTTAATGAATGCACTGCCTGCAAAAATTGCCGGAGTAAAAAATGTAGTGATGGTAACCCCACCAGATTCAGAAGGTACGATTCATCCTAATATTGCATATGCCACCAAGCTTGCAGGTGTGGATAAGATTTATAAGATTGGAGGAGCCCAAGCCATTGCGGCCTTAGCTTATGGCACACAAACGATTGATCGTGTAGATAAGATTGTGGGCCCAGGAAACATCTTTGTGGCAGCTGCTAAAAAATTAGTCTATGGAACCGTTGATATTGATATGATTGCAGGTCCAAGTGAAATCTTAGTTGTAGCGGATGAAAATGCGAATCCAGAATATGTGGCGGCTGATCTATTGTCGCAAGCCGAACATGATCCTATGGCAAGTGCGATTCTTTTGACAACAAGTGAAGATCTTTTAAATTCTGTGAATCAACAGCTTTCAAAACAAAGTGCAATTTTACCTAAAAAGAAATTGTTGAACAATCCTTAAAGAATTATGGTAAGGCCATTGTTTGTGATTCGCTTGAAGAATGTATTTCAATTAGTAATGAGATTGCACCAGAACATTTAGAATTAATGATTTCAAATCCAATGGAATATCTACAAGAAGTTAAAAATGCAGGTAGTGTTTTCTTAGGCTATTATACTTGCGAAAGTATTGGTGACTATTTTGGGGGAACCAACCATGTTTTACCTACCAGTGGCACTGCACGATTTTCTAGTGCATTATCTGTAGATAGCTTTATAAAAAAATCATCTTATTTATATTATTCAAAACAAGCTATTGAAACTTACGCAAAGTATATTGAGACGATAGCTAGTGAAGAGCGTTTACAGGCACACGCAAATGCCGCAAAAGTGAGGGAAAAATAATGCAAGGATATAAAACACATGTACAGTCAGGGATTTTGTTGAATGCCAATGAAGCAAGTCAAAATGTGAATGAAACAGTTAAACAAGAAATTATAGATGCGATTTCAAATCTATCCTTAAATCGGTATCCAGATACAACTTGCCACCAATTACATCGTTTATATGCAGAGGTTATGAATGTTCCGTCTTCTTGGATCTTATCTGGAAATGGGTCGGATCAAATGTTAGGATTTTTAATTCAATATTATTTACAGGAAAATAAAATACTTTATACTTTGAGTCCAGACTTCTCTATGTATGACTATTATGTTGGATTGAATCATTCTAAAATTGAAAAGTATGAAACAAATCAAGATGGTTCATTTGATGTTGAAGCGTTTATTTCAAATGGAAAAGATAAAAATGTAGATATGGTTTTATTTTCAAATCCAAATAATCCGACAGGACATTCCATCACGTTAAGTGAAATGAAAAAGATTAGTGAAGCGTTTAAGGATATTCCTGTTATCTTTGATGAGGCTTATATGGAGTTTGGTAAAGAAAGTGCAGTTTGTTTATTGAAAGAGTATCCAAATGTATTTGTATGTCGAACATTATCCAAAGCATATGGTCTTGCAGGGATTCGTTGTGGCTTTATGATTTCTTCACAAGTTGAAAAGTTAAGTGCACTCTTTATTCCTTATGCCTTAAGTAGTGTGACACAAACTATCGCAAGTGTTGTCTTAAGACATGCAGATGAGTATAAGGATACTATTGCGACAATTATTTCAGAAAGAGAAAGAATGTATCAAGAAGTAAAGGAATTTAAGCAACTGACAATGTATCCTTCCAATGCGAATTTCTTATTTGGAAGAAGTGAAAAAAAGGATTTGTTGCTTGCAATGTTTAAAGAAAAGAATATCACGATTCGAAATTATGAAGATGCAAGTTTTCGTATAACGATTGGTACAAAAGAAGAAAATGAAATGGTATTAGATGTTCTAAGGAGATTTGAGTATGCGAACAGCTGAAAAAAGTAGGGATACAAAGGAAACAAAAATCTATGAAAAGATAAATTTAGATGGTAATGGAAATAGCGAAATTGATACAGGAATTGGCTTTTTTGATCATATGTTGACATTGTTTGCGTTCCACTCTAATTTTGATCTAGTTGTTAAGGCGGATGGAGATTTAGAAGTATGTGATCATCATACCATTGAGGATTGCGGTATACTATTAGGAAAATTGTTCTTAGAAGCATTGGGCGATAAAAAAGGGATTGCCCGTTATGGAAGTATGAATTTGCCTATGGATGAAGTATTATGTAATGTCACACTTGATATTAGTGGACGTCCATATTTAGTCTTCAATTGTGATTTCAATCGTGAAAATATTGGGACGATGTCTTGTGAAATGGTTGAAGAATTCTTTAGAGCCTTCAGTGTTGCATCAGGCATTACACTACATATCAATGTGTTCTATGGAAAGAATGATCATCATAAAGTAGAAGCTATATTTAAAGCGTTTGGTCGTGCTTTAAAACAAGCTGTAAAAATAGAATCAGATAAGATTCCTAGTTCAAAAGGAGTGTTAGAATGATTGGAATTATAGATTATGGTATGTCCAATTACACAGTGTAAAAAATGCTTGTGATTATTTAAATTTAGATAGTGTTGTTTCAAAAGATGTTTCTGTTTTATCTAAATGTGATAAATTGATCTTACCAGGTGTTGGAGCTTTTCAAGATTGCATGAACACCTTACATTCCATGGGATTATACGATTTTATTGTTCAACAAGTGAAAAAAGATGTTCCTTTATTAGGGATTTGTTTAGGAATGCAAGCCTTGTTTGAATCGAGTGAAGAAAATGGATATTGCCTAGGCTTTGGTTTTATAAAAGGCCATGTTTGTCATATGGAAGATACAAGTGTTAAAATTCCTCAGATTGGATGGAATGTTTTAGAAAGTAGTCAGGCACAAAACATCTTTAAAGAAAATACATATGTGTATTATGTACATTCTTATTATGCCAAAGATATGGAAGATCAAGATCTAATTGGATATTCCATGTATGGAAATATGAAAATACCAGGTCTTGTGATGCACAAAAATATAATGGGATGTCAGTTTCACCCTGAAAAAAGTGGAAAAGATGGATTAAAAATATTGGAATATTTTGGAAAGGAGTTCTAAATGATTGTATTACCCGCAATAGATATATTAGATGGAAAGCCCGTTCGTTTATATCAAGGTGATTATGGTCAGTCAAAATGTGTGGCTGAAGATGTATTGGCTTGCGCAAAAAAATTTGAAAAGGAAAAGGCTAATTATTTACATGTGGTTGATTTAAATGGCGCAAAAGAAGGAAGTCGTATTAATGCGGATTTAATTTGTGAAGTTGTAAAGACTTGCCAATTACCTGTTGAAGTTGGTGGAGGAATCCGTACTATGGAAGCCATTGATTTTTATATTGAAAATGGTGTATCCAGAGTGATTTTAGGAACTTCTGCTATTCAAGATGATTGCTTATTAAAAGATGCAATAAAAAAATATGGATCAAAGATTGCGGTGGGCTTAGATTGTAAAGATGGTTATGTCTGTACTTCAGGCTGGCTAGAAAAAAGTAAAGAATACTACTTGGATTTTGCGAAAAGAATGGAAAAGATTGGTGTCAAAACATTGATATGCACGGATATTTCAAAGGATGGTACTTTACAAGGGCCAAATTTTGAGATGTTAGAAGCGCTTAAAAATCATGTATCGTGTAACTTAATCGCATCTGGTGGTGTACGTGATTTGTCACACATTCAAAAATGTAAAGATTTAGGGTTATATGGAGTTATTGCCGGGAAGGCCATCTATGAGAAAACATTAGATTTGAAAGAGGCGTTAAGCATATGTTGACAAAAAGAATCATACCTTGTTTAGATGTGAAAGATGGTCAGGTGGTGAAAGGCATTCATTTTTGGGTCTAAAAGAAGTTGGAGATCCAGTTTCTCTGGCAAAAAAATATTATGAAGATGGTGCGGATGAATTGGTGTTTTTAGATATTAGTGCAACTATAGAAAAAAGAAAAACAATGGTCGATGTTGTTAGGCGTGTCGCAAAAGAAATATTTATTCCTTTTACAGTAGGTGGAGGTATTTCAACAATTGAAGATGTGCGTGCTATGTTGATGCTGGAGCCGATAAGGTGAGTTTAAATAGTGCAGCTATTCGAAATCCTTCTTTAATTGAAGAAGCAAGTAAACGATTTGGCAATCAATGTATCGTATTGGCGGTGGATGCTAAAAAAAGAGCCGATAATACAGGTTGGAATGTATATGTAGAAGGTGGAAGAAAAGATACAGGAATCGATTGTATGGAATGGATCTTAAAAGGGGTATCTTTAGGAGCCGGAGAAATCTTGTTGACAAGTATGGATGCGGATGGAACAAAAGATGGCTTTGATTTAGATTTATATAGAGCTGTTTCTAAAATTGTAAATGTACCTGTGATTGCTTCTGGTGGATGTGGTAAATTAGAAGATTTTAAATCTGTATTAGAAGTGAGTGATGCTGCACTTGCAGCAAGTATTTTTCATTATGAAGAATCTAGTGTTTTAAATGTAAAGAAGTATTTAAAAGAAGAAGGAGTCGCAGTAAGGTTATGATGCAGTTGGATTTTAAGAAACAAAATGGCTTGATTCCTTGTATCGTTCAGGATGTGGATACTAAAAAAGTTCTTATGCTCGCATATATGAATGAGGAAAGTTATAGACAAACTGTTGAAACAAAACTTGCCACTTATTATTCTCGGTCAAGGCAAAGTTTATGGGTCAAAGGAGAAACGAGTGGTCATTATCAACATGTGAAAAAATTCGCATTGATTGTGATCAAGATACGATATTATTAGAAGTAGAACAAGATGGAGCAGCTTGTCATACAGGACATTATTCTTGTTTTTATAGAGATGAAAATGGAGATTGTGTAGATGAGTGAATTTATTGATTTGTATGATCAAAATCGTAAGTTGTTAAATCGAGAAGTAGATCGTACTACCTATTTAT
>ENA-OQIR01000811-OQIR01000811.1-human-gut-metagenome-genome-assembly--contig:-NODE-811-length-12269-cov-1.324741_pt1 | contig 12269 bp, 22 predicted proteins | sample MGYA00242580_ERZ504745 | MGnify/ENA primary metagenome ERZ504745 (study PRJEB26092, sample SAMD00036214) | human gut metagenome | host: Homo sapiens | study: EMG produced TPA metagenomics assembly of... | reverse complement strand
CTTTGATGCCAGACGATGAGCGCCAAGCATATCACCATGGTCTGATGTATAAATTACCATTGCCTCTGGTGCAAGCTTGTAAATTGCATCCAATACTCTTCCCATTTCATAATCTGCAAATGAATTACAGCCTAAGAACAATGACAGCCCTTTTGACGCCTTATTTATCTCTGATTCTGGTGCATGTAAATTCTTTCCTGCCCAAAGCTGCTGCAGCATTGGCTTCTTTGATAGATCGTCCTGAAAGCTAGGTGAGCTTTCAAACAGAAGCCATCATACATATGATTAAATGGAGCCGGACAAAGAGATGGTCCATGCGGCTCATCATATGAAACAGTCAAAAAGAAATCCTGATCCTTAAATTCATTCAAATATGCAATTGCCCTGTCGGAGCAGCGATGCGCATATGTAAATTCTTCTGAAAAGCCCTCTGTGTATGATGTCTGTGAATCTCTAGAGCGAAGTTTATCCTCATCGCTCAACTCACTAAGATAAGTTCTCATATCATACCAATATTTTGGGTTCCATCCATCTGGGCATATACCATTTCCAAAATAATCAGATCCATCAAGGTGCCATTTTCCGATATAGCCGCATTCGATCTTGTTATCGTGCAAGCGCTGTCCGATTGTTTTTACATTATCTCCCATTCCGATACTGTTTGTGACAACTCCATTGGTGTGTGGAAATGCTCCAGTAAAAATTGCACCTCGTGCTGGGCCGCATACAGGCTGACAAGTATAGGCATTCTCATAACGGATTCCCTCCTGCGCCAATCGGTCAAGATTAGGTGTCTTCAATCTTTTCATTTCCATAACAGCCAACCATATCTTTTCTTGTTGTGTCTGTCATCAATACTATAATCTGCTTTTTCATTCATGTTCTCCTTTCCATTCCCATGGATAATGTTTCTTATTTATCTTTGCACCAGTTTTCCCAGCTGCATCAGCGTATCATACCATTTTTCAAAGAAAATTTTATATCCTTCACAAAAATTGTTCCTTGTTGGTTCTGTCTGCATCCCATTTCCCCTGTTTCGCCGGCATCCACCTCTGCATAATAAAAAATAATGACAGCTTATGCACGCTTCCTCAACCTGAGAAGACTGCTCGATAAATCGAATTTCACTTCATTTTTGATCCATCTGATCAAACGAATCTGTATTAAAATTGCCAATCTGGTACTCATCCATCACGTAAAATCACACGGATAGACGCTTCCATCTGCTTCCACTGCATACTGTACTCCGCAGTATCCCCTTTGCTCACAAGATTCTGCCATATATCCTGCGGCCAATCCCACATAGTTTTCAAACTGTCTAATATATGGCTGACTTGCGCCTTGTAAATCATGATACCACAATTCAAACAAATTTGAAAGAAATTTTCCATACTGTTTTGACGACAAAGAGTACGGCTTTGTTCCCGGTTTTTCACCAAATGGCTCCAGGCAGGCAATATATTGCTGATAATTCCATCCGCATTTTTTATAAAACGGATATATCTCCTTAATACGCTCTGCTACCTGTGATGTTACAACAGTGAGTATATTATAATCAACCTGATATTGGTCAAGAAGATCTGCAGCCTGCTTTACTCTAAAAAAACTTTTTGCCCCATCCTTTCCCCGTCTAAGCAAATCATGAATTTCTGGTAAGCCATCTATTGATAAACCGACCAGAAATTGATTTCTTTTAAAAAATTTTGCCCACTGTCTGTCTAGCTCATATCCGTTAGTCTGGAAGGAATTCATTATATGAAGATTGTTTCGCTGATATTGCTGTTTATATTTCTTTTGAAGTGCTACTGCTTTTTCAAAGAAATCTATTCCCCGAAGTGTAGGTTCTCCCCCTTGCCAGGTAAAGCTCGCTACAGCACCTGCCTCTCTTATTGTTTTTTCTATAATGGTTTCAAGTGTTTTTTCATTCATCATCCCATATACATGCTGTGTTCTTTTTTTTTGCTTCATCACAATAAAAGCAATAATCACACATCATGTTGCATATTCCTGAAACCGGTTTTATCAGCAAACTTATATTTCTCATAGTAACATTTCTCCAAGAGCCATTGGGGACAGGTAATGAGCCACCGCCTGTCCCCATTGACTGCCTTATTCCGCAATCGACATAGCAATTTGTTCTGGTGTGATAGGCAATTCTCTGTGCATACTCCTGTTGCGCGGTAATTAGCATGAGCAATGGCCGGTGCCGGCGTATTGATTACAATCTCGCCTATTGACTTCGCACCAAACGGTCCCGTCGGTTCATAGCTGTGTTCAAATTCTACCTTCAGCTTGCCCATATCAAGACGTGTCGGAATCTTGTACTGCATAAAGGTAGACTCAATTGGACGGCCAGACTTATCGTAGGTGACATTCTCCATTAAAGTATGACCTATACCCTGCACAATTCCGCCCTCTGCCTGAATTCTTGCCAATGCCGGATTGATCGGAATACCACAGTCCACAACAGCCATAAAGTCAAGCACCTTAACCTCACCTGTCAGCTTATCAAGTTCTATCTCTGCCATTCCAACCATATACGGTGGCGGTGATACAGGTGAAAATGAGACGCTGTTGCCTCTGCATTGCTGTTGCTTGCCAGCTGTGTCTTATAGGCAATCTCTGACAATGACACTGTCTGTCCAGTTGAAATACAGCGCACGCGACTGCTCTCAAATGCAACATCTTCCTTCTCGCAGTTCATCATCTGTGCTGCAATCTCGCAGATCTTTTTCTTTAAGTCAGCACATGCCTTTTCTACTGCCTTTCCTGTGATATAAGTAGTTGATGATGCATATGAACCAGAATCATACGGTGAAGCATCTGTATCTGCTCCAAATACTGCAATATCATCTACGCTGCAGTCCATGCATTCTGCTGCCATCTGTGCAAGAATAGTATCACATCCAGTACCCATATCAGCAGCGCCTATAAGCAAATTGTAGCCGCCGTCCTCATTTAACTTTAATGTTGCAGAGCCAACGTCTAAGTTTGAAATACAGCTTCCCTGCATTGCCATACCAACACCTGCTGCACGCACTTTGCCATTGCCCATGTCGCGAACAGGATACTTTTCATCCCAGTTAAACATCTTCTTGCAGTGCTCCATACAGCGGTTCAAGCGCACATGCATTTGCTGTCTCTCCGTAGTAAGCCGGCATAACCATGCCTTCTCTTACCATATTTCTATCACGAAGAATAGTTGGATCCATGCCAAGCTTATCAGCTAACTCATTTACAGCAGATTCTAGCGCAAAGATTCCCTGCGTTGCTCCATAACCACGATATGCACCTGCTGCCTGATGATTTGTGTACACAACATCATATGAAAAACGAAATGCTTCAAGTGATCCTGTATAAAGCGGAATGGATTTGTGGCCGGACAGACCAACTGTTGTCGGACCATGCTCACCATAGGCTCCTGAGTTTGATAAGGTGTACAGATCTAACACACGAATCTTTCCATCCTTGTTTGCACCAAGGCGCACGCGCACTTCCATCTCATGGCGCGGAGAACCAGCGATCTGTGCTTCTGTTCTTGTGTAATTGATCTTTGCCGGACGACCTGTCTTCATAGTGACAAAAGCTGGAATACACATCACAAACGACTGTCTGCTTTGCACCAAAACCTCCGCAATACGAGGCTTCTCCACACGAATACGACTCTTTGGAATGCCGAGCGCATTGGAAAGAATACGTCGTGTATGGAATACAATCTGCGTTGAGGATATAACGTGAAGTCTGCCATAACGGTCAAGACTTGTATAGCAGATAAATGGCTCCATCATTGCCTGATTATATGCCTTCATATGATAAGTATGATCAATGGTGATATCACAGTCTGCCATAATGCCTTCTACATCACCATCAAAGTCACATCCGCTTGCGACAAGATTTCTCCTGTTATCACCTCCAACAGGACACGGCGGAAACCAGTCCTCTTCTGGGTGAACAAGCACAGAATTGTCCTTTGCTGTATGGAAATCAAGAACAGGTTCAAGCACCTCATATTTTACCTTGATTAACTTCATTGCCTTAATGGCTGCCTTCTCATTTTCAGCTGCGATAAGCGCCACCGCATCTCCTGAAAAGCGCACATGACGATCCAGAATTAAACGGTCATATGGCGATGGCTCTGGAAAGGTCTGACCTGCAATCGCAAAACGATTCTTCGGCACATCTTCCCAAGTATATATATCGACAACGCCTGGAACTAACTTGCTGCCTTTGTATTGATCTCCTGCACAATGGCATTTGCATGAGGAGAGCGAAGAATCTTAACCACAAGTGCATCGCTTGGTGTTACATTCATCTGTATAAACAGGCTTTCCGGTAAGCAGCTGCATCGCATCCTTTTCCGGACAGATTTATTTATTGATTTATATTCTTTCTGCATAAAATTAGTCCTTTTCTATTTATATGAGCTTTTAGCTTCTACTTTGTCAGTTGCTATTTTCTCGTCTGCACAAGCTTTGCGGCTGTCAAGAAAGTTACGGATTCCGCGAAGCTGCCTCGTAGCCAGAACAGCGGCAAAGATTTCCGGCAAGAAATGCGCGGATTTCATCATCCGTTGGATCTTGATTTTCGCGAAGAAGTGCAATTGTATTCATAACAAAACCTGGATTGCAAAAACCACACTGGTCTGCTCCCTGATCTGCGATAAATCCTACAAATTCTAATGCTTCTTCCTGAAGACCTTCAAGTGTCTTAATCTCATGACCATCTGCCTGCACAGCAAGCTTTGAACATGATAAAATCGGCTTATTATCCATAAATACCGTGCACAGACCGCAGTTTGATGTGTCACATCCGCGCTTAACGCTAAGGCATCCCTTTTCACGAAGCCAGTCTAACAGCACTGTATCTGCTTCCACATTGCCGATTACATTTTTTCCATTTAATTTAACCTTGATTTCCATTCATTTCCCTTTCTATTTTGGGCCGTTTATTTATTGCTGATTGTAAATCTGTGCCACACAGCGTTCTGTCAATACATGAATCAAATGTGTACGGTAATTACTGCTGCCGCGCAAATTGCTGTCAGTTGGCACCTGTTCTGCGACATATGAAGCAAATGCAGCGGCAACTTCCTTCGTGACACCATTTGCCATTATGCCATTCTCATCACTAACAAGTTTTGCTCTTTTCGGACGAGCGCCAATTACAGCGCGATACGTTCCATCCAGTTTTGATACACAACAGGTCAGAACTGGAAAATCGGTGCTCTGGTTTCTAACAGCCATATATGCGATCTGACAGGCACGCTTTTTACAATCACACGAATCAAAATATCATTATCCATTTTCATTGAAACAAAATCTGCCATTGAAACAATTCCGCCCTTATAAAGCTCCACATAGCTGTCCATGGCCAAAAAAACAGTCAGCACATCTGAAAATCCAAAGCGTCCCCAGATACTTCCGCCGATTGTCGCCATATTTCTAAACTGGACACCGACAATATCCTTTACTGCATTTTTCACAGCGTCATGCGTATATGTATTCAATCCTACATGCTGCTCTAACTCACGAAGCGTCACGCGTGCGCCAATGGAAAATTCCTCATCTGTCTCTTCAATTGTGTCAAGTCCAAGATCACACAAATCAATCGCTGTACTTATAGTACCATTTCCAAGACGCATCCACAGCATACCGCCAAGAATCCTATTCTTTTTGCCTTGATTAAGCTTCCATGCTTCCTCAAGACTCTGCGCCTTAACATATTTTTGTATCGTTACCATCCTCTCATCTCCTTACGTCGTTTTAACAAACTGCCATTATCATTTGTCACAGCATTTTTCATACCTATGCTGTAAGCATCACTTTCATTATACCAATCCAATTTGATTTTGAAAAGCAGTTTTGATATACTTTTCATATAACATAACTAAAACGGAGAATATACTATGCAGATTAACCCTCTTAACCCAAATCTTGGCTGTGTCATTATGGCGTCTGGGCTTGGAAAGCGTTTTGGCGACAACAAGCTGATGGCTGATTTGATGGGCAGCCCCTGATATGTCGAGCCTTACTGTTACAGATGGTTCTTTTTCACACCGCGTTGTTGTGACACGCCATGCAGATGTTGCTTCGCTGTGCCATGCTCAAAATACTCCTGTTATTTTGCATGATAAGCCCTTTAGAATGATACCATACGTCTGGGCTTGGACGAGGTTACGCGTAATGGTGATATAAGCGGATGCCTGTTTTGTCCTGGCGATCAGCCGCTTCTTAGCCGCGAAACTATAATTAATCTTATTGATGCTTTTTTAGCTGACAACAAAAAAATTATTCGCCCTGCCTTTCAAAACACTCCTGGTGCCCCTGTTCTTTTTCCAAGCTGGGCATTTTCTGAACTTTTTTCTCTGCCTGAGGGAAGGGGCGGCGGTTTTGTTGCAAAAATATCCTGAACGGATACAATTAGTACCCGTTCAGGACGAATATGAACTAAAAGATGTTGATACACAAAAGATTTGCTTATACTTCTTAATCGCTTCAAATATCAGCTTATGTGATCTTTGCTTACGCTGCTGCATCCTCTTTCTTTCCTTAGGAAGAAGAATATTTAATACAATAGCAACAAGTGCTGCCGGAACGATTCCTGAACCGCCAAAGATCAGCTGAACTGCCTGTGGTGCCTGATTTAAGATGCTTGCATTGGCACCCATACCATAGCCAACACCAAGAGCAACAGAAACGATAGAAAGATTTCTTGCTGTCAATGGCTCCTTTTGTGATCAGCTGAATACCGCTAATTACAATTGAGGAGAACATCATAACTGCTGCACCGCCTAAAACTGACTGCGGCATAATTGAAACGATTGCACCAAGCTTTGGACAGAGTCCGCAAAGAATCAGGAAAATAGCACCTGTTGACAATGCAAAACGGTTTACAATCTTTGTCATGCTTACAAGACCAACGTTCTGTGAGAAGGAGGTATTCGGAAGCACACCAAACAGTGCTGCAAAGGAAGATCCAAGACCATCACACATAACACCGCCTGAAAGCTCTGTATCGGTAGCTTCACGTCCAAGACCACCTTCCATAACGCCAGAGATATCACCAACAGTCTCAACTGCCGTTACGACAAACATAATCAATACTGGGAGGATCGCACGCAGATCAAATACTGGCTTTACCGGCATCAATGTCGGAATTGCAAACCAAGACGCGTCTGCTACCTTCTGCCAATTTAATACCCATGCCTTTGTATACTCAACACCATCTGCTGTAACACCTGTTGTCGGAAGTACAAAACCCATGATAAATGCTGCTACATAACCACAGATAATTCCAAGTAAAATTGCAGAAAAGCTTGCAAAGCCCTTTGTCGCATGCTTGAAAACAAGAATCATTACGAGAACAAACAATGCTAGAAGCAGATTTTCCATAGAACCAAAGTCTTTTGCTGTATTTCCACCGCCAAAAGAATTAATGCCGACTGAAATCAAGCTAAGACCGATGGACATAACAACTGTACCTGTCACTACGGATGGGAAGAATTTACGAAGTGGCTTTAAGAATAAACCAAGAACAGTCTCAAACAAACCACCGATTATGGATGCTCCCATAATGGCACCATAGGCAAGAACGCCTCCGCCCATAGTTGCGGCAACTGAGTTAAATACTCCGATAAAACCAGAAGATGTACCCATAATAATCGGAACCTTTCCTCCGACCGGTCCGATAGCGAACAGCTGAACTAAAGTAACAATTCCTGCTACCAGCATTGCATTCTGTAAAAGCTGCAGCTGTAAATCTGCAAACTCACCGCCTGCAATTCCACATGCGCCGGTGATAATCAAAAGCGGCGTTAAGTTTCCCACAAACATAGCAGCACATGCTGTAAGCCAAGCGGGATTGCCTGCTTCAGCGGCATTTTTCCATCAAGGCGGAAAGCTGCCTCTGATAATCTGTATGATGTTTTCACAACAGATACCTCCCTTTTCTTTTTTCAAGAAAAGTATATCATTCGCAGGCTAATCTGTAAATTGAGTAATATATAGAAGTTTTCCGTGTAAAAATAGGAATATCTGTCAAAAGGACAAATCTGTCATGCCTTAACCATTGAAATGCTGCAGATCCTTGTCCTTTCCAATGACATACATCTGCATATCTTTTTGTAGTTTTTCATCTGGTGAAAACTGCAAATTCATGTGGTTATTAATGCGAATACCTGCAATGTTCATTCCATATTTATTTCTAAGATCAAGTTCACGAAGAGTCTTTCCTACCCACGCTGATGGAATTGCCATCTCGACCATACTGTAATCATTTGACAGATTAATCCAGTCTGAAAAATCACGTGCCGTAAGATATTTTCCAACTCGCGCACCCATCTCCACTTCTGGAAATACGACTCTTGTGACACCAAGCTTTTTCAAGACCTTTCCATGCACTTCGTTTTTTCCAGTTGCAATAATTTGTGGAATGTTATACTCCTTACATTTCATTGCAATCACAATGCTTGCTTCCATGTTGCTGGCAACAGCAATGACTGCACCATCCATATGCTCCATTCCAAGACCGCTCATGGCATCCTCATCGGCCACATCAACCTGCACTGCATAGCTGACATCATCAGCGATCTGTGCCACGCGGTCTGCATCCTGATCCACTGCCACTACCTCATTTCCAGCTGCTGCAAGTGTTCTCGCTACACTTGTGCCAAAACGATTTAAACCAAATACAATATACTGCTGTTTTTTCATGACTTTCCCTTCTGCTTTTCAAAGCTCGCATTTAAAATAATCTTATCCTACCATGATATGTTCCTCTGGCAGTCTTCTCTTTTCATTTCTTCTCTTTATACTTCCTGCAATCATAAGAGGAATTGTAATAGGTCCAATTCGACCCATATACATCAGCGCAATAATAATAAATTTTCCAGCAATGTGAAGTTTCGGCGTAAGACCTGCTGTCAGACCTACTGTCGCCGTTGCAGAGACCACCTCATATGTAGCCTGCATAATTGTTGCCTCTGGCTCTGCAACCATTAATGCAAGGGTGCCTACTAGTACCAACAATAAACCTCCAATGCAAACTGACAATGCTGTTCGACACAATATTCATTGGAATACGGCGCCTGAAGCACTCTGTATCTTCATGACCTGCCAGAATAGAACCACAGCTAAGCAGCACAACAGCTACTGTAACTGTTTTCACACCTCCTGCTGTTCCTACAGGAGAGCCTCCTATATACATCAAAAGACAGCTAAACAGCCTCGAAACCTCTCTAAGCTGATCCTGCGGCACAGTAAAAAATCCTGCCGTTCTTGTTGTCACTGACTGGAAGAATGATGCCATCAACTTTTGGAAAAAGCCCATAGATCCTAATGTATTTGGATTATTATATTCTACAATGAAGAAAAATAAAGTTCCGCCTAATAACAAACTGATTGTCATTAAAAGCACTAACTTTGTATGAAGAGATAGCTTTCTCAGACCCTGTCTGATTCCTGTCTCCTTCTTAGATGCCTTTTTTATAAAAGCAACCAATTCCCTCCATACCATAAAGCCAATTCCGCCTGCTATAATTAAAAAAGCTGTAACTGTATTTATCAGTACATCATCTGCATACATCGCAAAACTAGAATCGCCTAGTAATCTACTCCTGCATTACAAAAGGCTGATATTGAATGAAAAACTGCATACCATATGCCGCGAAGCAGTCCAAACTGTGGGATAAAGCGGCATGCATATCCTAACGCACCAATGCCTTCTACCACAAGTGATCCCTTTACAACATACTGCAGTATTCCGACAAGGCCACGCATACTATCGCGGTTAAAATAATTTTGCAGCATCACACGTTCCTGAATGGTGAGTTTGACTTTCATAAGAACAAGCACATACGTCACACAGACAATAACGCCCCAGCCTCCGACTTGAATTAAAAACAACATAACCAGCTTTCCCAGAAATGTAAACTGAAATGCTGGGACAACAGTTACTAGTCCTGTCACACAGACACAGGTGCATGATGTAAACAGTGCATCCGGAAAATTGAGCCACTTTCCATTGGCATTGCATATAGGCAGCATTAAAATGCATGCACCTACAAGTATCAGCACCAGAAAGCCAAATACCATAACCTGCGTAAATGACCAACTTCTCTATCTTTCTCATGTCTTCCTCTACTTTCTTTATGTATTTTCCCCCATTATAGCGATTTAGGCGTTGATATGCAACTGGAAAATATTGTCCTAATGATGATTTGATGCGACACGTGATTTTAATGAGGGCGCATAAGCGCCCCGTCTAGGTTACAGAAATTCCTTCATTCTTCCCATAAAATCTTCTTCAGTGTGTATCAAACCTTCTGCAATCTGTCTAGCTTCCCAACTTGCATCCTTACACTCATTCTGACACTTTGCAATGCTTTGAATCCCCATGTTGCATCCATTCATCATCAGTTTTGCTACCTGATGACAATCTCCCTTCATCATAAGCCGCATCTCTGTTGTAATCCATGAAGATGCAGATGCCACAGGACTTGGATCCTTCTCTGATACACCTGCTTCCATTAAAAGACGCGATGTTTCCTTCTCTACTCGCTCATGCTCTCTGCGATAATCCTCTACAGCTTGCTCTAGCCCACTGTCCTCAAGATAATCTTCTACCTGCGTCATACTTTGAAGTGCCATCTTGCAGCCTACATTACACTCCTTTAAAAGCTTTTTTGTCTGATCATCCATCAGTTTGTTTTCCTCCTGTAAATAACGGATAGTTTCAAAAGCTTCGCTAAAAAGCTTCTCTCTTCCACAGTATCTATCAAGAAACAAGATTTATACACAATCCCTAAGATACAAAAATCCCCCGAAACGATGTTTATACACCATTTCGAGGGAAAAATTTTATTTTATAGGATTATTGATAACTCCTAATTATCTCTGTACACGAGCTCCAGCTCCGCCCATGATAGCCTCTACTTCCTTCTTGCTTGCCATAGTGGTATCACCAGGAGTTGTCATAGCCAGTGCGCCGTGAGCTGCACCATAGTTAACAGCCATCTCAGCATTCTCAGTAGTCATTAAACCGTAGATCAGGCCAGATGCGAAGGAATCGCCGCCGCCTACACGGTCCATGATCTCCAGGCCGTTGTAATCCTTAGCCTTGTAGATCTCACCATCTGCCAGCAAATTGCGCTCCAATCGTTAACAGTTGCAGTCTTAACCTGACGAAGAGTTGTAGCTACAGCCTTGAAGTTCGGGTAAGTCTTAGCAGCCTCATTGATCATCTTCTTGTATCCGTCAAGATTCAGAGTCTTTAAGTTTGCATCGTTTCCTTCGATCTCGAAGCCAAGGCAAGCGGTGAAGTCTTCCTCGTTACCGATCATAACGTCAACGTACTTAGCGATCTCCTTGTTTACTTCCTGAGCCTTAGCCTGTCCGCCGATAGCGCTCCACATAGATGGACGATAGTTTAAGTCGTAGGATACGATAGTTCCATACTTCTTAGCGGTCTTGATTGCAGCTAAAACAGTCTCGCAAGACTGCTCAGACAGTGCAGCGTAGATACCGCCGGTATGCAGCCAACGAACACCTAATGTTCCGAAGATGTACTCAAAATCAAAATCATCTGGAGTAGCCTTAGAAATAGCAGTGTTTGCACGGTCAGAGCAACCTACAGCACCACGGATTCCAAATCCTCTCTCAGTGAAGTTTAAACCGTTACGGCAGATACGGCCAATACCGTCAGTCTTCATCCACTTGATAAGGGAAGTATCTACACCACCCTGGCAAATGAAATCTTCCATCAGCATACCAACTTCGTTATCAGCAAATGCAGTGATAACAGCGGTATTCATCTTGAAGCACTTTCTTAAACCACGGATAACATTGTACTCTCCGCCGCCTTCCCATGCGCGGAAGGATCTTGCAGTACGGATTCTGCCCTCGCCCGGATCAAGACGAAGCATAACCTCGCCCAGAGATACTGCATCAAATTTGCACTCACTTGCTGGTCTTAAATTTAAATTCATTTTTTTCTTAAACCATACCTTTCTTTTTCCTCATGCAAGCATGATCAGCTTGCGACTTTTCGACCCTAGCATTACACTTAGCCGCGGATTTCCTTAACCTTTGCAACTGCTTCCTTGGTCATAGCAGTGATCTTATCGAACTCACCAGCCTTGATCATGTCGCCCTTTACCATCCAGCTTCCGCCACAGCAAAGAATCTTATCACAGCTTAAGTAGTCTGCCAGGTTCTTGGTGTTTATTCCACCAGTCGGCATAAACTTAACCATGGTATACGGAGCTGCCATAG
>ENA-OQIR01000810-OQIR01000810.1-human-gut-metagenome-genome-assembly--contig:-NODE-810-length-12271-cov-1.726367_pt1 | contig 12271 bp, 13 predicted proteins | sample MGYA00242580_ERZ504745 | MGnify/ENA primary metagenome ERZ504745 (study PRJEB26092, sample SAMD00036214) | human gut metagenome | host: Homo sapiens | study: EMG produced TPA metagenomics assembly of... | reverse complement strand
AACTACGACTTTGCCAAGCCGATTATTAACAGTCTCATCGTCAGCTTGGTATCTACCGTTCTGTCTCTAATTTTGGGACTTCCCGCCGCTTATTCCATCGCACGGGAAAAGCAGCATCTTTTTTCTGGCATTATCCTTATGATCCGTATTGTTCCGGCAGTTTCCTTCCTGGTTCCCTGGTACATCCTGTTTACCAACCTGCATCTTTCCGGGACCTATCTGTCCTTGATCATTTGCCATTTGATTGTCTCTCTCCCGTTGATCGTATGGATCATGATTCCATATTATGAAACCTTGCCCCAAGAGCTTGAGCAATCCGCCTATATCGACGGCGCCTCCCGGTTCGGTACTTTTATCCGAATCATGCTGCCGCTGTCTACTCCCGGCATTCTGACCTCCGGTATTTTGGCGTTCATTTTCTCTTGGAACAACTTTATGTTCGCCCTGGTTCTTTGCTCCAACGATACTACTACGCTGCCTATCGCGATTTATCAGTTTATTTCCTATTCCAACGTAGACTGGGGCGGTATCATGTGCGCTTCCGTGGTTATCACGCTGCCTATTATCATTATTTCCTTCTTCCTCCAGCGTTACATCATCACCGGACTTACTGCGGGCGCCGTCAAGGGCTGATCCGCCGTCAAATAAAATCTATACTTTATGGAGTGAATCAAACATGAAGAAAAAAGTACTGTCCACTGTCACATTGTATTCTCAGCGCTGCAAAAGCGCCAAAGAGCTTCTGGAAAAAGAAGGTTTTGAAGTTATCGAATACCAGGGCGATACCGTAATGACAGCTGATGAGATCAAGCTGTTGGTAAGGATATCTGCGGCGCTATTATCGGCTGTGACGAATGGAATGAAGAAATTTTTCAGGCTTGCCCTAATTTAAAGGCCATTGGACGTTTCGGCGTCGGTTACAACAATATTGACCTGGAAGCCGCGAAACGTCACGGCGTCAAGGTTTCTATTGCCACTGGTATCAACGCCGATTCTGTTGCTGAAAACACTATTTTGTTGGTATTGGCGTCTTTACGCGATTTGGTCAATCTTGATAACGCTGTCCGGAGGGGCGAATGGGTACGTGACAGCACCGGAAGAATTATCCGTAATAAGGTTTACGGCTTAGTCGGCTTCGGAGCGATTGCCCGTTATGTGGCGAAGCTGGTGAAGGCGTTTGGTCCAGCCAGGATTATCGCCTATGATAAATACCCCAACTATGAGGAAGCTGAGAAGCTGGGCGTTGAAATCGTAGATTTCGACACGGTGGTAAAAGAATCTGACATTATTTCTGTACACGTTCCCGCTACGCCGGAAACCTATAAGATGTTCGGTGAGAAGGAATTCAAGGCCATGAAAGACTCCGCCGTATTTGTCAATGTAGCCCGCGGATCCGTTGTAGACGAAGCGGCAATGTATAAAGCACTGAAAGAAAAATGGATTGCCCGCGCCGCAACTGACGTGTTCGAAGAAGAGCCAACCCCCAAGGATAACCCGCTGTTTGAGCTGGATAACATTGTCATGATGCCTCATATGTGCGGCGATACTTGGGAGACCTTCGAGGCGGTGGGACTATTCTCCGCTCAGGTAATCATTGACGTAATGAACGGCAAGGACCCCAAAAACTGGATTAATAAATAAGAGTTGTGTCCGTCGGTAAATAACAGATCAAGGAGGACATAACATGAAAATCGTTGTTCTGGACGGTTACACAGAAAATCCCGGCGATTTAAGCTGGATGATCTAAAAGCCTTAGGTGATTTGACCGTTTATGACAGAACCGCTGCTGATCAGATCGTAAACCGTATCGGAGATGCCGAGGCTGTTTACACCAATAAGACCCCGATTTCTGCGGAAACCCTGGCAGCCTGCTTAATTTAAAATTTATCGGCGTGCTTGCCACTGGCTATAACATTGTTGATGTTTCTTCCGCGAAGGAGCATGGGGTGGTTGTAAGCAATATTCCCACCTACGGCACCGACGCTGTCGGCCAGTTTGCTATCGCTATGCTGTTGGAAATCTGTCACCATATAGGCCATCATGACCAGGCGGTTCACCAGCAGATGGGAAAATAACCAGGATTGGTGCTTCTGGGATTATCCGCTGATTGAGCTGGCGGGAAAAAACATGGGAATCATCGGTTTCGGGCGGATCGGCCGGACTACGGCCAGAATCGCTAAGGCCTTAGGAATGAATATCCTTGCCTATGATGCCTATCGGCCAGACGATAGGCTGTTGGAGGGGCTATCAGTTTACGGGGCTAGACAACCTACTGTCTCAATCCGATGTAATTTCCCTACATTGTCCCCTATTCCCGGAACACAAGGGTTAATCAATCGGGACACCATCTCAAAAATGAAGGATGGGGTTATTATTTTGAACAACAGCCGCGGGCCGCTGATTGTAGAACAGGATCTTGCCGATGCTTTAAATTCAGGCAAAGTGTATGCAGCCGGGCTGGATGTGGTTTCTACCGAGCCCATTAAAGGAGATAATCCGCTTTTGAAAGCGAAAAACTGCTTGATTACCCCCATATTTCCTGGGCACCTAAGGAAAGCCGTCAGCGGTTGATGAATATTGCAGTGGAGAACCTGAGACAATTTCAAAAGGGTGCTCCGGTTAACGTTGTTTCCAAATAGCTTGCATTTATTTTAGCGTATGCCTTTTTAAAGCCATAATCCCAAAAGCGCCGCGCGTATAGGAATTTTCCTATACGGCGCGGCGCTAACTATTATTATATCGAAGGCTTAAAAAACAAATAATAAAACAGCCTGCCAGCAAAGCTCTTTTTTTAGCGGCAGGCTGTTTCACGCATTTCAATTTATCTAATATCTTATCTAAACCCCTTCTGAACGGGATTCAGCTAAAGTAAACTAGAGTGTCAACCAATGGGCTCAAAATCAGCGGCTCCGTGCTTGCACAGCGGGCAGATAAAATCGTCCGGCAGGACATCACCCTCGTAAATGTAACCACAGATTTTGCACACAAAGCCCTTCTTCCCCTCTGTCTGAGGCTTGGGCTTAACATTATTTTGGTAATAGGTGTAAGTCATCGTTTCCGCATTGGAAATCACCCTAGCCTCGGTAATGCTGCAGATGAACATACCGTGAGTTCCGAAATCCACATACTGCTCCACCTTAAGAGACATAAAGGCATTAATATACCTTGCAGAAATACCAAGCCATTATCAGACCGAAGCGGAGTACAATCGGCAAACTTATCGACTGTTCTTCCGCTTTGGAAGCCAAAGGTCTCAAACACCTTAAACGGGGCGGCAGTGGACAGGCAGTTGACGTTCATAATGCCGGTCTGCTTAATGACGTGATGGGAATAATTCTGCTTATTGATAGTGACAGCCACACGGTTCGGGGTATCGGTTACCTGAGTCACCGTATTGACAATCAAGCCGTTATCCTTCTTGCCGTCGTTTGACGTTACCACATACAGGCCATATCCAATTTTGAACAGAGCCGTCAGATCATTTTTATTGGCGGTCTCACTTTGCTGCTCCAGATAATCATGGCAAAGCTCCGCCGCTAACGCCTCCAGCTGACCGGCGCTTTCCTCATTCAAGGCTGATTTAATATGCACCACGTTCTCGGCAAAGGTCAGGTTTTTGCAGCCGGCAAGCATCTGCTTCATCGTCTTAGCAGCTAAAGGAGCCCAGCTTCCATTTTCCATCAAGCCAATTACTCGGTTTTGGAAATTACGCTCGGTAAGATGATGGATAAATTCCCGCATAAATGGGAAAATGTCGGCATTATAGGTGGTAGTTGCCAACACCAGCTTGCTGTAACGGAAAGCATCCTCCACGGCCTCCGCTATATCACAGCGGGCTAAGTCATGCACTACAACCTTCGGACATCCCTCCTTTAGAAGCTTGTCCGCCAAGGTCTCCACCGCCTTTTTTGTATGGCCGTAAACAGAGGTATAGGCGATAACGATTCCTTCGGTTTCCGCCGCATAAGAAGACCAGGTCTGATAAAGATTCAGATAATAGCCAAGGTTCTCGGTAAGCACAGGGCCGTGCAGGGGACAGATAATCTGAATATCCAACCCAGACGCCTTTTTCAGCAGATTCTGAACCTGTACGCCGTACTTGCCCACAATCCCAATGTAATAGCGGCGAGCCTCGCACGCCCAATCCTCTTCTACATCCAAAGCGCCGAATTTTCCAAAGCCATCGGCAGAAAACAGCACCTTATCAGCACTGTCATAGGTAACCATGACCTCCGGCCAGTGGACCATAGGCGCCAGCACAAAGGTCAAATTGTGCTTACCTAAAGAGAGGGTATCCCCTTCTCCGACCACAATCTTGCGGCCTTCAAAATCCGTACCGAAAATTGTCTCATCATTGCGAAAGCTTTTTCTGTGGATACAATTTTAGTATTCTGATACACGTTCATAAAGTTAGCGATATTCGCAGAATGGTCGGGCTCCATATGTTGGATGACCAAATAATCCGGCTGGCGGGAACCTATAATATTTTCGATATTATCAAGCCATTCATGGGTAAACCGGGCGTCTACCGTATCCATTACCGCGATTTTTTCATCCATGATGACATAAGAATTATATGCCATCCCGTTTTCCACCACATATTGTCCTTCAAATAAGTCAATCTCGTGGTCATTAACGCCTACATACTTAATATCATTGGTAATCTTCAAGTAAATCCCTCCATTATATTCATATACAACACAGGCTTTGTTTCTTATAGTAGTATTATACAGCCCCTATCCTTTTTAGTAAAGCAAAAAATGTTATCTGGCTCCCTCGAAAATTTAGTGGTTATTTTTTCTGCGTTTTACGGAAAAGCGCCGAGATCGCTTCTAAATTCATCAGGATCTCAGCGCTGTCCGTTTCCCTAGCGCACATCAAAAATTATCTAAGAAGTTGTATCGTATAAGCTTTTATTTTTCTCGGCGATCTCTGACTCAGTTTTGTGATACCCTCTAAAATCTGTTTTCATGGCTTAGCACCAAGGCTTTCACAATAGTAACAAATCGCTGAAGCCGCAAAGTCCGCAGTCCCCTCTCCGCATGACTTGTCAATGTTATCTGTCATACTCCCCCCACCGGCGTACATTTTGCCAAGGAATCGCAAAATCTCCGGTGTACAGGTGTAAAAATGATCATTGATAAACTGCCGCAGTTTCCGTACCAACTCTTGTACCGGAGCCTCCTCCGCTTCCCGATCTCGATAGGCGCCGAATTCTTGAAAAATACCAATCAACTGCTTTGACAATACCTCCTGCTCTGCTTTTGTACGGACCTTATCTTTTTCTTCAAATTCCCGATATGCTTCCGTCTTTCCCCAGACAGCTTTCGCTTGAGCAGCGTAATCATCAATTTTTTGTGTGTCAAAGGCGGAAAAATCCAATGCCTGCACTCCTATCATCTGTATTCCACGAGCAAGGTCGATGAGATTTTCTATATGCTCCTTCTGGAACTGGAGAAGCTTGATCTGCTGATCCAAAGCTTGGTTGCGGTCAAAAGACGGACAGCTCATAATCCCATTGATCTCCTTTAGAGAAAAACGCAATTCCCGAAACAGCAAAATATATTGCAGTCGTTCTAAGGCCGTTTCGTCATACAGACGGTAGCCGGACTCCGTGACCTGTGTCGGCCGCAGTAATCCTATGGAATCATAATAATGCAGCGTACGTATACTCACGCCCGTCAAACGGCTGACTTCCTTTACTGTTTTCATAGCGTTTCCTCCTTCCGTGTAACTATAGTATAGGGTATGACGCTGCGTGAGAGTCAATAGAAGAAAAAGTTTTTGTTATACGCTGTATCCAGAATACCTCCCCCTCATTCTATCTGCTTGGAGATTCCATTCCTACAGCTGAAGGTAAGCCGAAAAACGATACAATTTGTGGTTTAGTCATAATAAAAGAGAGAGAAACCCGGATGTTTCATTTTTGAGTTCCAAATATCGATCTCATTTTTTGCTTGAGAAGCGTTGACAAAATAGATACCCGATATCAGCGCAAGCGGTAAGACAAAAGAAAAAAGCCGAACCCGGAACGCGATATGCGTCCAAGCTCAGCCTGGTGGCGGAGAAGGAGGGATTTGAACCCTCGCGCCAGTTGCCCGACCTACTCCCTTAGCAGGGGAGCCCCTTCACCACTTGGGTACTTCTCCAGATGGTAAATTGTAAATCACCTTATAGATAGTAATGGAAAGTGGCGGAGGGGAAGAGATTCGAACTCTTGGTCTCACGGGATCACTAGTTTTCAAGACTAGCTCCTTAAACCACTCGGACACCCCTCCATAACAGTGCAGAAATTATTATACAATATACTATATGGTATTGTCAACATCTAAGGAAAAAATATAAGCCTAACGGTGATAAATTTTTAGTTATAGCTGTTCTGATATAGAATATTCTCTCCGATTAAATTCTTTTTTTCTATAATGGTTGACAAACCATTATCAGAGGGGTAAAATACTAACGCAATGAAATTTATATTCTGAGAGTTCAAAAAATCAAGTAGGGTATTTCTTTAGAAATCTTTACACTGCTTACTATTAAACTTTTTATAAATGTCCACATAGCTCAGCTGGATAGAGCACACGCCTCCTAAGCGTGGGGTCGGAGGTTCGAATCCTCTTGTGGACGCCAGCGGGGTTAGACCTGCACATAAGAAACGCGCCTCGTTTCCGGGGGGCGTTTTGTTATTTATTGTTAAAATAGAGAGGAGCACCTTATGTACTACGCTTATTTGCTTCAATGTGCTGACAATACCATTTATGCTGGCTATACCAACGATTTAAGCCAAAGGATTGAAGCTCATAACAATGGCATAGGAGCAAAATATACCCGCTCCAGCTTCCCGTAAAGCTGATGTATTATGAAGGCTTTACCTCCAAAAGTGAAGCTTTAAAACGGGAAGCGACATTAAAAAGATTATCTAGAAAGCAGAAAATAAAACTCATTGAGGATTTTCAAATAGATCCCCACTAGTTTACAGTGGAAGCATGCAGCCTCAAGAGAAACAGAATTTTCTGACCTCTTTAGAGGGATTACTGAAAACATCACCGCATCGCTCGTCCTACATCTGGTAAACCAGTCAGCCTTGGCCGTTTAACGCTTACAGTGATTCTTAATTTTTGCATATCTTCTTTATCAAAATCAGACTTATCATTGATAATTAATCTTTTTTGTTTTACTGATGGCATCAACCAGTTTATCTGCAAAGATTTTTTTATCTTCTCTGAGGCTTACCAGGGACTTTCTCTTGCTAAAATCGGCAATAGAAAAGATTATTATAACAATGAATAATCCAGAATTCATCTCTTCAATATAATAAATGAAAGCAAATATTTTTATTCCCAAACCAAATAAAAAGACAGGCTGTAATTAAAAAGCCTGTCTTTTTCCGGCTAATTTTAGAAGAGAGTATTTACCGTCTTTCTGCCAATAGAATCATAAACTACTTTCCGCGCCTCAAAGCTCTCTACAGAATAACAATTTCTGCCGTCCAGTATGATTGGCGTTTTCATACGGCTGCAAAAATCCTCTGGAGTCAATGCCCGCACCTCGTCCCACTCTGTAAAAATAAAGCACAAATCCGCTCCATTTAAAGCCTCCTTGGCCTGATCGCAATAAGTTAATTTCCCTGGATATAAAGCGTCAAAGGCTTTTGCCGCTACCGGATCATAAGCTCTAATAGATGCACCGTCATCCAAAAGGATCCCTACATTAACAATGGAGGGGGCTTCTCGCAGGTCATTGGTCCCTGGCTTAAACGCTAAGCCTAATACCGCCACTTGCAGACCCTCCAAAGAAGGATAATATTGACGGGCTTTCTTTAAAAGCTTCAATTTTTGGTTATCATTAACCTCGATAGCCGCTTTAATGGTTTTAAATTCCTGATCATAATAATTCCCCAGCCAGTGAAGGGCTTTCGTATCCTTTGGGAAACAAGAACCGCCGTATCCAATACCGGCTTTCAAAAATTTATTTCCAATGCGACTGTCAAAGCCCATACCAGCTGCGACGTCTTCAATATTAGCGCCAATCGTTTCACAAAAGTTAGCGATCTCATTGATATAGGAAATTTTCAATGCTAAAAAGTCGTTAGATGCGTATTTAATCATTTCCGCACTTCGGCGGTCCGTAATTAATTTAGGAGAATCAAACGTTTTATATACCTTTTCCAAGGTTTCTCTACACCGGTTATTTTCCGCACCGATCACGATCCTGGAGGCGTGAAGGGTATCCCGCACCGCGGTGCCTTGCGCTAAAAATTCCGGATTAGAGGCCACGTCAATATTAACGGAATGAACTAAATTAGAACGAATAAAATCTTCCACCTTATCGTTAGTTCCAATCGGCACTGTAGATTTCACTACTACAACGCAGTCCTTCTCCACAGACTGAGCGATTTGTTTTGCTACTATATAAACATATTTTAGGTTAGCGGAGCCGTCCACCTTTTCCGGCGTTCCAACGCCGATGAATATGACCTCAGCATCTCGATAGGCCGAGGCATAATCAGTGGTAAAGGTCAAGCGCTCCATATTTTTAGCCATCAATTCCGGCAAGCCTTCCTCATAGATCGGAGAAACTCCCTTTTCATTAGCTCAACTTTTTCTCATCCACGTCCACACATGTGACCAAATGGCCATGCTCTGCCAAACATACGCCGGTAACCAGTCCTACATATCCAGTACCCGCAACCGCAATCTTCATAATAACTTCCGCCTTTCTTTATCTAATTTTCTTTTTATCAATCCTGTTTTGAATCCTTTTACGGAAAACAATTAAAAGCAAATATGCCAATACACCGGCACCTGCTATATAAAACATAATATATAGTTGACAAGGTTCATAGCGGAATTCTACAATGCTTTCTCCTGCTGGAACTTTAACAGAACGGAACAAATAGTTGCTTTTATATAGTTGCTGTTCCTCACCATTTATATAGACCTTCCAATCAGAGTCGTAATACTCATTCAGCATCAGAAGCTTCGGAGTTTCAGTATTTACTGAAACAATTACATTATCATCGGATCGATTAATAATTTCTGCTGTATCATTCTCTGTCAGAGGTCCTATTCCATCCACAATCAACCCTGTGTTTCTGACTTCTCTAAAAGGCTGTATTTTTCTCAAACTTCTCTGACATTTCATTTAAGATAGCTTCTGAATCCGACAAAATTTTTACAGTATCCGCAAGTTCTACACGATCTGAATATTCGTCTAATCTTCTCGTATATAGCCCATCGCTTCCAATATAATTATCAGTTCCATAAAAAACCTTCATAGATAAAACCGTATCTACCGGTTCATTATTATAATAAGCCTGATAGGAATTGGCATCTTTATGCTCCATCCATAGTGCAATCGGCTGCGTTTCTGTCGTATTCGTATGGAAAGAAATTGTATAAGAAATCCCTTTTTTTAATTGGTTATCTTCGAGTGCCATAATATAAGAACTGTTATCTCGTGCCTTTGATAAACTATAATCTACTTGATAAATTACCTCACCTGTCTCCGTTTCAGAAATAGATAAACAAATAGTCTTTTCCTCAGAATATTGATTGCCATAGGTTCCTGGTAGAATCACGATTGCCGTAGGGTTATCCTCTTCAAATATATATTCCTGAGAAACTATGCATTCCTCTACCAATGGTCCAGGAATTGAATGTTCTCCTGAAAACACCAAACCTTCAACTAAATATTTTGTTCCCAGGTATTTTAAGAGATTTTCATTCAATTCTCCTGACAAAGTATATCTTGTAGGTGAATCTGCATTCTCTTCAGATATTCTGGTATAATAATTTTTCATATCAGAATTAGTGAAAACAAAATTATGGCCGCGAACATCATTTAAATCATAAAACACATTAGTATTAGGAAATAATGTCCACTTCCCTGTAGCCCCAAATCTTTCATCTGTTGTGTTATTTTGTAAAAATTCTATGGTATCTGTTGCAATAGGAATATCATCATATCCTTTTTCCACCATAGGAAGATAAATTTTTGCAAACGATCCCATATCAAAAATAATTACTAAGCAAATTCCCCCTATAATTACTTGTGTTGGAATTTTTCTTGATCATAAATGCACCAATAAAAAATGTTAATAATGCACTAACAATAAGATAGTTCCAGAAATAATCTCTATATCCTTTATTTCCTTGATAATAATAGGTAAATAAAAACACTCCCGCTAAAACAAAAACACCAATACATAGTGTTAGAAGAGTTCGTATTTTATGCTTTAAATAATCCCCTCGATTAACAATGATGTCATTCAAGTTCAACCCCATCAAAACCACAGCAACAAAATTAAACAAAGTAATAACTCTAAATTTAGGAGAAGTATTAATTGCCGGCAAACGTGTAAACACAAAATCCAAAGTATGGGTAAAAATTAAAAGAAAAACCACAACTAATGCACTACACCAGAAAATCATCCGGTTTTTTTTCCGAAAGTTAAAAGCAGTAAAAGATAAAAGAATGATAGCCGCTAAACCAACGTAAATAGTAGATTCATTTAAATGTATCGTATTTTGGTCAAACCGAACATAGGGAAAAAATAGAGAATGAAGGTAATTCCATGACAATATAGCAGAAGCCTGTCCACTTCTCGAATCCATATATCCATTTCCGCCCACAGATGATAGTAAATCCATCGTATAAGGCAAACTACATAGTGCTGCTAAAATGACAGAAAGTAGAGTAGCAGAGAATATGATGAAAATAGTTTTTTTCTCTTTGTGATAAAGCCAAATAGTACGACAAAAAACATATATAGCCATGAGATATAAAAAATATCCCGCATAAGTTGGCATACCAGCACCAGCATCAGAAACACAGATGCCACAATACCGAAACAATATTTAATTTGGAGAGTATTCAAAAATTTCTCAAAGAAGAAAAAGCAAAAGGAGCAAATGCCGCCACATCGCTATGCTGCCAACCTAACCACATAACAATTACTGAAGAAAAACAATATGTCACACCAGAAGCAACAGCGGCACCTTTTTGGCAGCCAAAGGCTCTCATCAGCAAATACATGCCAATAAATGCAATTAGGAATTCAGAAACGGTTCTTAAAAATGTAGCTGCGCTTAATGGTAATAAAAACCAATAATTTAAAGGATATAACCAACTAGAAACGTCACTCGGCGCACCTAATGCAGCCTGTGCATCCCAAAAGCCAAAAAAAGTACCGTTTGTGATGCTAGAGTAAAGAGACGGAAGAAAGGAATCCATAACATCTGAAAGGAGCGGCCCTTGCGTATCTACACCCAAACTATTCCAAGGACTCATTTGATACATCACATTAGTAAAAGAAACCTGATAATTTCCTAAAAAAAGCTGGAGTAAACAAATAGGATCGCTAATGTTCCTCCTACTATCAACAGCCAATTTTCCTTTAAAATTATGAATCAAACGATCTTTTTTCATTTTATTCGCCTCTTATCTTGCATTTGTAAATTCTTGATCTTTTCGGCCAGTTTCTCCCCGCTTCCCATTTCCACAAAATAAATTCCTTTCTCTCGCTCAGAAAAAAGTTCATGGTTAGCAAGGTTTTCTCCTAAAATCATAGGCTTTCCTACCGCATGGTAAAGATATGCTTTCCCAGGAATCGTTCTTTTGGCTTTTTGAATTTCAGCGTTAAAATGGCCGGCCAGACAAAGATCGGAAAAATCGATATATTGAGCCAGTTCATCCTGGCTCAGCCAATGGCGATAATGAATATTTTTTCCCTGAGGTTTTTGAATATTCTGACCAATGGGGCCGATAAAATAAAAGCAGAAATTCGGGTTATCCTTCAACCTATTCATGGCTTCCAACACAACTTCAATCCCCTGTAATGGAAGAACACTTCCAAAATAAAGAACAGTAAACTTTCCCCTTGCTTCTTGCGGCTTTTCACCATGCCTAGGATAATAAATACTTTTATCCGCCTCTAGATACAGCACCTGTAGCTTTTCAGGCTGCGCTCCAAGTTCTTGAGCAAAATAGTTTCCATGCGCTTTAGTATCACAAATAATTTTATCAGCCTGCCTCAAGGTTTTTTTATCAATATTTAGCAATCGTTTTCCTGCAAAGGAGTCAGGTGAAAACTTTTTTCGGTCAAAGCACAGGGTATCGTACATAGAAATAAAAAAGTCAATATAAAGCTCAGATCTTTTAAATTTAAAGCTCCAAAAGGGAACAATTAACTGCGGAGCGAACCCTACAAAAACAGCATCGTATTTCTTACAAGAGGTAAAAAGAAGCTTAAAAAAGACCTTAATCAGTC
>ENA-OQIR01000808-OQIR01000808.1-human-gut-metagenome-genome-assembly--contig:-NODE-808-length-12289-cov-1.480020_pt1 | contig 12289 bp, 16 predicted proteins | sample MGYA00242580_ERZ504745 | MGnify/ENA primary metagenome ERZ504745 (study PRJEB26092, sample SAMD00036214) | human gut metagenome | host: Homo sapiens | study: EMG produced TPA metagenomics assembly of... | reverse complement strand
GGCAGTGGCAAGTCTTGTATTTTATTACAGTGGAAGCTGGATCTTTCCAGATGTATCCTGATGCTGATCGCTTCCTTTATGGTATATCAGGAGCTGGAAAATGCAGGAAATATGTCCGACAATCTGCAGATGCTTGGGGAATCCATGCGGAAAGCAAATTCTATTGATGACACACCGACGATGGATACCGACGGCAGTGAGATCCGTCCGGAAGATGCATCTGTGGAATTTAAAAACGTAAGTTTCTCTTATGGTGACCGTAAGATCCTGGATGGCGTTTCCATCCAGATCCCGGCAGGAAGCACCACTGCGGTAGTAGGACCTTCCGGCGGCGGAAAAACTACGCTCTGCAATCTGATCGCCAGATTCTGGGATGTACAGGGCGGAGAGATTCTGGTAGGCTGCCACAATGTAAAGGAATACAAGCTGGACAGCCTGATGAAAAATATTTCCATGGTATTCCAGGATGTATATCTTTTTAATGACACCATCGAAAATAACATCCGCTTCGGAAAACAGGATGCCACCCATGAGGAAGTGGTAGAAGCTGCAAAAGCTGCCTGCTGCCACGATTTTATCATGTCCCTTCCGGAGGGTTACGATACGGTTCTCGGAGAATGTGGTGGAACTCTTTCCGGTGGCGAAAAACAGCGGATTTCCATTGCAAGAGCCACGCTGAAAGATGCGCCGATCATTATCCTGGATGAGGCAACTGCAAGTGTGGACCCGGAAAATGAGGCGGAGCTGCAGAAGGCAATCGATGTGCTGATTCATAACAAGACCATTATCATGATCGCCCACAGACTGAAAACAGTCCGAAATGCGGACCAGATCCTGGTATTAAACGGAGGAAAGATCACCCAGAGAGGAACCCACGAGGAACTTTCCGCCCAGAGCGGCCTTTATGCAGATTTTATTCATGCAAGAGAAGAGGCAGCCAGCTGGAAACTGGCGTAAGGCAGATTTATGCCTGAGATAAAATATAAAATAAGGGGTATTGCCGGCAGTTCTTAACGACTGCCGGCAAAATGGTGTTCAGGAAATGTTTACAATTCCGGGAGAAAGTGCTATATTACTAGAGTTTGTATTTTTAAACATAGGCAGGCGTTCATTTATCTACAACAGATAATCCAGAGAATGTCTGTTATTCTGTAGTAATATTGTATAAATATGGAGATTAGGAGTTGTAAATAATGATCGACCAGACACTTGCACAGGCTCTGCAAAAAGAAATTCCCATACTTACAGCCCAGATCCGCAGCCTTTATGCGGAATTTGATAAAAAATTTCATCTCAATGGAGCGAAGATTCCCATTACCTTTGGTATGGAGACAGATCTTCTGGGATCCTATACAAGAGGCAGTTACCACGAAAAAGAGCATTTTCATTTTTCCCTGCTGTTTATCGGCTACGCGGTAAAAAATCCTCTGAAAAAAGAGGACAGGCTGGACCTTTACAAACATGAATATGCCCATTATATGCAGCATAATTTTCACATTCCCCAAGAGTATCAGTGGCAGCACGGAACCCACGGAAGTGCCTGGAAATACTGCTGCTCCCTGACCGGCGCGGCGCAACGCATATTATAAGGCAGGGGAAGCCTGATGAAACACGACTACGAGAAAAAGCTCCGAAGCCCAATCCATGACCGGACAGTAACAGTACGGGATACTTACCGGAGAAAGCAGCAGCATGAAAATACCCGGAACAGCATTGTGCGCTACGAGATCGGAGAAGATGTGAGCCATCCGAAATTCGGAACCGGAAACATTGAACATGTGGAGCAGCTTCCAGGCTCAGTAAGGCTTCATATCCGGTTTGGAGAAGAATTGAAAGTGATCGATCAGAAGTGGCTTCTCCGGTCAAAATATAAATAGAACAAAATGGTATAAAAAAATCTCCGGCACAGAAAAACTGTGATCCGGAGATTTTTGAATTTTATAAATTTGATATTTTATTCAGAAACTTTCACAAACTGGCTGTTATAAAGATTCTGATAGAATCCGCCTTTTGCCATAAGTTCCTCATGATTTCCCTGCTCAATGATGCTTCCGTCTTTCATGACAAGGATCTCATCCGCATTACGGATGGTAGAGAGACGGTGGGCAACGATGAAGCTTGTTCTGCCCTGCATCATCCGGTCGAAAGCTTCCTGGATCAGCATTTCGGTTCGTGTATCAATGCTGGAGGTTGCCTCGTCAAGGATCAGCATTGGTGGCAGGCACAGCATGACACGGGTGATACAGAGAAGCTGTTTCTGTCCCTGGCTTAAGCTGTCTTCATAGAGAATGGTATCCAGGCCATTTGGAAGACGGCGGATAAATTCCCAGCTGTGGGACATTTTTGCTGCCTGGATCACTTCCTCATCAGAAGCATCCGGTTTTCCGATACAGATGTTGTCGCGGACAGTTCCATGTTTGATCCAGGTATCCTGGAGAACCATGCCATAGCTTCCGCGGAGGGCATGTCTGGAAACTTCGGTGATCGGTTTTCCGTCTACGGAGATACTTCCGCCGGTGACGTCGTAGAAACGCATTAGCAGGTTGATAAAAGTTGTCTTACCACAGCCGGTAGGACCTACGATGGCGATTCGTCGGCCAGGCTCTGTGTGAAGGTTAAATCCTTCAATGAGAGGTTTGTCCTCTTCGTAGCGGAAAGAAACATTCTGGATATCTACGGCACCTTTTACATCATCAAGAGTTCCGGACAGGTCCGGGCTTTCCGGTTTTTCTTCCAGAAGGTCAAAGATCCTGGTAGCGCAGGCCAGAGCGTTTTGAAGCTCTGTGATCACGGAGCTGATATCGTTGAAGGGCTTCATATACTGGTTTGCATAAGCAAGCAGTACGGAAAGTCCACCGACAGTCAGATGACCGCCCGGGATCAGAAATGCACCTGCAAGAGCTACACCTGCGTAAATGATATTGTTGACACATCGTGTGGACGGGTTGGTGAGGCTGCTGTAAAAACAGCCTTCTGGCTGGCATCACGGAGTTCTTCATTGATCGCAGCAAAACGTTCGGAAGAACGATTTTCGTAACCAAAGGCCTGAACTACTTTCTGATTTCCAATCATTTCCTCGATCAGTGCAGTCTGACGTCCACGGGCATCACTCTGCGCACGGAACATCTGGAATGAATGGGAGGAGATGAACTTCGCCACAAAAAAGCTTACAGGTGTCAGGATAATTGACCATCAGAGTGATCCATACATTTTTGGAAAACATAAAGAGCAGGGTTCCGATGATGGTAATGACACCGGAAAACAGCTGTGTAAATCCAAGGAGCATACCATCGGAAAGAATATCCGTATCTGCGATGACACGGCTGATGATATCACCGGTGCTGTGTCCGTCCAGGTAGGACAGAGGAAGCTTCTGGATATGGCGGATGGACTTGCACGGATATCCTGTACTGTGCGGTAGGTCATACGGTTGTTGATGACACTCATGATCCAGGTGCAATGCCGGAAAGTACGATCATGACAAGAATACGGGAAAGATAGAATCCCATTCTTGTAAAATCAACTTTGTGGGTAGCAACGACCTCATCAATGGCATAACCAAAAAGTACGGGAACATACAGCTGCAAAATTACAGTGACTGCAGCCAGGATTACACTTAATACGAGAAGAAAACGGTATTTTCCAATGAAACGTAGTACCTTGAAGAAGGTTGCCATGCTGTTTTGTTTTTTGGCGGTTGTATCTGTTTTACTCATGTCCAGGACCTCCTTTCCAGTCGTTTTTTCATATTTGGTACGCTCTTCCGGGAACTGTGAGAAAAAGATCTCACGGTAGGTTTCACAGGTAGAGATCAGCTCCTGATGGGTTCCTTTTCCGGAAAGCTGACCGTCATCCAGTACCAGGATCAGATCGGCCTGGCGGATGCTGGCGGCTCTCTGGGATACCAGGAAGGTGGTGGTGTTTCCACCAAGCTGGTGAAGGGATTTCCGAAGTGCCGCATCTGTGGCAAAGTCAAGAGCACTGGCACTGTCATCCAGGATCAGGATATCTGGTTTTTTCACAAGGGCGCGGGCAATGGTAAGTCTCTGACGCTGGCCACCGGAAAGATTCCGGCCGTTCTGTTCCAGACGGAAATCCAGCTGACCGTCCTTTTTCTCTACGATTTCACGAGCCTGGGCGGTGGTAAGTGCTTCCCACATTTCTTCGTCTGTGGCATTTTCCCGTCCCCAGCTTAAGTTATCGCGGATAGTTCCCTGGAAAAGTGCTGCTTTTTGAGGAACTACGCCGATTTTTTCCCTGAGTTCCTGCCTGGAATAGGTCTGTACATTCTGACCATCGAGGGTAATGGTTCCGGAGGTTGTGTCGTAGAAACGGGCGATCAGATCCACAAGAGTGGATTTGCCGCTTCCGGTACCGCCGATGATTCCGATCGTAGAGCCTTTTTTTGCGGAAAAAGTGATATCAGAAAGGCTAGGTGCGCCGGTTCCTGCATAGGAGAAACTCACATGGTCAAAAGCAACTGCATAGTCACTGCTTTCCACAGTCGGTAAGGAAGCTTTGTCCGGATAAGTCATGGTGGAATCGACCTTCAGGATTCCGGCAACGCGATCTGCACAGGCCATGGATTTGTTCAGGGTGATGATCAGGGATGCAAGCTTGATCAGTTCTACGATCATCTGTGCCATATAGTTGTAAAGAGCAACTACTTCACCCTGCTGCATGTTTCCGAGGTTTACCTGTACACCTGCAGTCTGGATCAGGATTACTGTTGCGATATTGATCAATACATAAGTGGCAGGATTTAAAAGTGCAGAGATTTTTCCGACAAATTCGTTCAGTCTTGTAAGTGCAAGATTGCTTTCGTCAAACTCCGCAACGGCGTCAGCTTCACGACAGAATGCACGGATCACACGGACACCGGTCAGGTTTTCTCTGGTAAGACGGGTGACGGAATCCAGACGTCCCTGTACTTTTTTGAAAAGCGGGATACTTAAAAACATGATCACAAAGACAACCAGAAACAGTACCGGGATGGCAACTACGAAGATCAGTGCACAGCGCACATTGATGGTAAAAGCCATTACCATAGAACCCAGGACAATAAAAGGGCTTCGAAGAAGAAGACGGAGCCCCATGTTCACTCCGTTCTGTACCTGATTGACATCGTCTGTAAGGCGGGTGATCAGCGTATCAGTGCCAAGGGTGTCCAGCTCTGTATAAGAAAGCTTCTGGATATGGTTATATACAGCCTGACGGACTTCTGTGGCAAAACCCACGCTGGCTTTTGCCGCAAAAAACTGAGCCGTAATACTGACGATAAGGCTGCAGCAGCCATCAGTATCAGAATAAAAAACTTCTGAACGATATAGCCGTGGTCATTATTTGTAATTCCCACATCGATGATCTGGGCGATGACGACAGGCACCAGCAGATCAAATACAACTTCCAGAAACTTGAAAAAAGGAGCCAAAACGCTTTCTTTTTTGTAGTTTCGAAGATATTTTGCAAGTGTTCGCATTTCTTTTTCTTTCCTCCATTTCCTCTTTATTACAATAAACATCTGTTATTATACTCCCTCTCGGATGATACGTATAATATTGTTTTTGATGTAGTGTAATATAAATCTTGTATTGAAAAAGATGTAAGTTTATGGGAAACTATAACTATATTATAGCATTTCCATAAATTACTGCAATTATCGCATAGGATCGAAAGGAGAAGGATATGGAGATCAGACAGCTGGAGTATTTTCATGAGATCGCGGCCACAGGAAGTATCCATGAGGCCGCAAGGAGACTGAACATGTCCCAGCCGCCGCTGAGCTATCAGATCAAGCAGCTGGAAGCAGAGCTGAAGGTGAAGCTTTTTGAGCGGACCAGGGCAGGCGTGACACTGACAGAGGCCGGAAAGCTTCTTTATGACAGGACAGAGAATATTTTGAGCTACGTTCGTTCCACAGAACTGGAAGTATCCAAAGCAGGGAAAAAACAGGTTTTACGTATCGGGATCACGCCAACCACAGTGACCACCATTATGCCTTATATTTCCAGATTTTCCAGGGAAAATTGTGATGTAAATTTTGAGGTAAGGGATGCGATCACCTTTACACTTCTGAATTATCTGATGGATGGGATCATTGATGTTTCGGTAGTGCGTACACCTATCAAGCTGGAAGGTTTAAATTATCTGGAGCTGGATGAGGAACCCATGATCGCGGTCCTTCCTCCGGAGATCCCGGAAAATAAGACAAAAAAAGAGGGCATCAGCCTTAAAGAGCTGACCGGATGCCCTCTCATTATTTACCGCCGGTACGAAGAATTTCTGATGAAAGCCTTTGGAGAAAAAAATCTCCAGCCGGATATTTTCTGTGTCTGCGATGATCCCAGAGACGCCATGCTCTGGGTGCAGGAAGGTCTTGCAACCGCCGTTTTTCCAAGATCCATGGAAGATCTCTGTACAGATCTTCGATCCGGATCATTGAAGAAGAGAAGTTGAAGACCAGGATCCTTCTTGCCTGGAAAAAGGATCGCAGGCCTTCTGCCGTGATGCAGGATTTTATCAATATCTGTGAGAAATATGCAGGAAATCCTGCGATCTGATCATGGACCTGGAAAGGGAAGGTATGCAGAAATCAGTCTTTGAGATGCTCTTCCTTCCAGTGCTTCCATTTCTGAACAGCTTCCGGATTCTGCTTTTCCAGCCGTTCTTCCAGCTTTTTCCGGCGCTGTTCCAGTCGTTCCAGGACTTCCGGATGCTCGGCAAGGATTTTTTCTTTTAGCTTGCCACGGCGTTTTTCCAGAAGCTGAAGGATCAGTTTCCGGTCGGAAGTTAATTCTTCAGGCAGCTCATCCATATGTAATTCAATTCTTCGAAGCAGTTCATCCTCATCCAGAACACCCAATCCATGCCAGTTATCCAGAAGCTCTTCCAGACCTTCTTCGGAGAGACGTTGGATATCCGGGATCTGGTGCAGCTGTTCAATAATGTGATGGACAGATTCTTCGATCTCTTTTACTGCATCGTCACCAAAAGCCAGGCGAACTCTTCCAGGGTATTTTCTTCCTCTGCCGGAAGAAAAGCTATACTGCGGCGCAGAAGCTTTGTCTCGTCTTCCTTTGGAACATCCAGGTCATAAGGAGCTTCGATCCCTGCGTCATGCAGAGCAGCAAGAATGGTACGGCGGACCATACCATCTTTGATCATATGACCGATGCCGAACTGACGCAGCTGGTCATTGATCTGGGTAGAATGCTCTGTGAGGTAAAAACGGATCCCACGTTTTTCAAGCTTGCGGAGATGGCATCCAGACGGTCTGCTGCTGTGACATCAATGCTGTTGATAGCACTGGCATCTACGATCACCACCCTGGTGTCTTTTCGGATGCTGTTCTCAATATCTTCCTGAAAAATCTTTATATTTGCAAAAAAAAGGTTTTCACTGAAACGGTAGATCACAACGCCCTTAATAGGGTAGGCGAAACGGTTTCTGGACAGATCAAAATAAGCATCTCTTCCAGGGATCATACCACGGAAGGAGCGCGGCGGGTTGGTGGCCTTCAGAATCACAGCTACGAAAGAGAGCAGGATACCAATGATAACCCCATAAATGGTTCCGAGACAGAGTACACTGAAACCGGCAGCATGAAGATGTAGAATTCTGTACGGCTTACGTTGAAAAGACGTACAGCCAGATGGGTTTCTACCACATCCATCAAAGCAGAGATCACTATGGCTGTCAGTACAGGAACCGGAAGATATCCGATAAAACCGGTGCCGAAAAGAAGGATCAGAGCATGGTGATCCCGGCAGTGATGAAACCGCCTGAGATTTTCCACCGTACTGTTCATTGAGGGAGGTGCGGGAGATACTGCCGTTTACCGGGCAGCAGCCTACTGCGGCGGCAGCAATATTTCCGGCGGCACAGGCCAGGATTTCCTGACGGTCGTTCAGCTTATAATCATTGCGGAACGCAAAGTATTTTCTGCAAGAAGAGTTTCTGCCATAATGACAACGGCAACCATAAGACCGCGGCCTGCCGCCTGGGTCAGATCAATATTTCCGAAATCCGGGATCATCAGGGAGGGAAGCCCACGTTCTACAGACTGCAGGAGGACTACGCCTTTTTCGTCTACATGAAAAATAATAGTGGAAAGAACACCCAGAGCCATAATAACGATAGCCATGGGGAATTTCGGTGCCAGCTTTTTAAATGTGCGGATCAGCACCAGAGTACCAAGTCCCATGAAGAGGGAAAGCCAGCTGATATTTTTGGCGGCAGCAAAAATATGCTCTGCCAGTTCCAGGAGTTCTCCGGATCCTGCAGGACTTCCCATAAGTTTCGGGATCTGCATCAGGATGATGGTAACTGCGATACCGCTGATAAAACCGCCCATAACAGGTGTGGAGATAAAGTCCACGATCTTATCTGCGTGGAGTAGAAAGAAGATAAACAGCCACAGACCTGCAAAAAGTGCGATGGCAGGAACATAATCCATGGCAGCTTCCGATTCAGCAGCAATACTCAGAGTAGACAGTGCACCGCCTACAATAGCAGCGGGGGCAGCATCAACTCCGAATATAAACTGTCTTGAAGTGGAAAATAGAGCAAACAAAAGGATCGGCAGAACAGAACCGTACAGTCCATATACCGCCGGGATCCGGAAATCTGGGCATATCCCATAGAAATAGGGATGGAAACAGCTGCTATGATGATGCCGGAGAAAATATCTTTGGGAAGGTATTCCTTCCGATATCCCGCAGCGTGGAAAACAGGGAAAGTTTCATATAGTCACATCCTTTTCTGAAAAATATTTTCTATTATATACCAAAGAGAGTCTGCAGGAAAGAAGCAAAGCAAAGGTTCCGGGTGAAAAATCGTGGACAAAGAATAACTGCCATATTATAATAAATGCGAAATTGCAGTAACCGTAAGAGAATACAGGCTGCAAAACTGAGAAATCATCAATCATCAGGAAAGGTTAAGATATAAATGAAAAAAGCGATCATAGCAATGAGCGGCGGTGTAGACAGCTCCGTGGCAGCTCTTTTGACAAAGGAATCCGGTGACGAGTGCATCGGCGCTACCATGAAACTTTACAACAACGAAGATATCGGTGTCCGCAGGGAAAAGACCTGCTGTTCCCTGGATGATGTTGAGGATGCCAGAAGCGTAGCCTATCAGATGGATATACCTTACTACGTGTTCAATTTTACCGCAGATTTCCATACAGAGGTTATGGACAGGTTTGTGGAGGTCTACGAAAACGGCTGCACACCCAATCCATGTATCGATTGTAACCGATATTTGAAATTTGATAAAATGTTCCACCGTATGCAGGAGATCGGCTACGATTATATTGTAACCGGACATTATGCAAGAGTGGAGTACGATGAGAAACGAGGCCGCTACCTTCTGAAAAAAGCAGTGGACGATACAAAGGATCAGTCATACGTTCTCTATATGCTGACCCAGGAACAGCTGGCCCACGTAAATCTTCCGCTTGGAGGTCTCCGGAAGGACCAGGTCCGTGTCATTGCCGAAAAACATGGCTTTATCAATGCCAGAAAGCATGACAGTCAGGATATCTGTTTTGTCCCGGACGGCGACTATGCGAAATTTATTGAAAAGTATACAGGTAAAAAACACCTGAGGGTGATTTTGTAGATAAAGAGGGAAACTATATCGGACGCCATAAGGGAATCATCCATTACACGATCGGCCAGCGTCGCGGTCTTGGCATTCCGGCAGCCAGTCGTCTTTATGTCTGTGAAATCTCTCCGAAGACCAATACGGTAGTTCTCGGGGATAATGCAGATCTTTTCAGCAGTGAACTTGAGGCAGATAGTGTAAATCTGATTTCTGTGGACAGTTTAACTGAGCCGAAAAGAGTGACTGCCAAGATCCGTTACCGTCACAAAGAGCAGCCTGCCACTGCATGGCAGACACCGGATGGTATCCTTCATGTGAAATTTGATGAACCGCAGAGAGCCATCACAAAAGGTCAGGCTGTGGTGATGTATGACGGAGATGAGGTTGTAGGTGGTGGCGTTATAAATAAAATCTATAGCCAGTCATAAATAAAGGTGAGAACCTAAACAGATAAACCCCATTGACATACTAGGAAAAGGGTGATATGATTGCATCATCAAAAAACGGAGCACACAAAACAAGGTGAGCAACGTGATGATCAGGAGGAAATCATGAAGGTTTTACAGAAGTCAACAAGGGTGTTTATCGAAGAAAAGCGAATGTGTTGTTGTCGCTGATAAGCAGATGATCATAAGATAAGAAATTACCATTTTACCGAATATAAGAATAAAAGAAAAGAGGACAAACACATGAGCAAAATTACAAGAGATCAGAGAAAATTCAAATTCGAAACATTACAGCTTCACGTAGGACAGGAACAGCCGGATCCGGTTACAGATGCAAGAGCAGTACCTATCTACCAGACTTCTTCCTATGTATTCCGCAACTGCATCATGCAGCAGCACGCTTCGGACTTGCAGATGCCGGTAACATTTACGGACGTCTTACAAACCCGACAGAGGACGTATTCGAGAAGAGAATCGCAGCACTTGAGGGTGGTTCCGCAGCACTTGCAGTAGCATCCGGCGCAGCAGCTATCACATACACGATCGAGAACCTTGCACAGCAGGGAGATCATATTGTAGCAAGCCAAAATATTTACGGCGGTACAACAAACCTTCTGGAGCATACGCTTCCGGCATACGGAATCACAACAACATTTGTTGATGTATTCAATCTCGAGGAAGTGGAGAATGCGATCCAGGAGAACACAAAAGCTGTTTATATTGAGACTCTTGGAAACCCAAATTCTGATGTTGTAGATATTGAGGCTCTTGCAAAAATCGCTCACAAACATAAAATTCCGCTTGTTGTAGATAATACATTTGCAACACCATACCTCGTAAGACCAATTGAGTACGGCGCAGATATCGTTGTTCATTCCGCAACAAAATTCATCGGTGGCCACGGAACTACTATTGGTGGTGTGATCGTAGAGAGTGGTAAGTTCGACTGGGAGGCATCCGGTAAATTTGCATCTCTTACAGAGCCAAACCCGAGCTACCACGGCATCAGCTTCACAAAGCATGCGGACCGGCTGCATTTGTTACAAAGATTCGTGCGATTCTTCTTCGTGACACAGGAGCAACAATTTCTCCGGTGAGCTCTTTCATCTTCCTTCAGGGACTTGAGACACTGTCACTTCGTGTAGAGCGTCATGTTGAGAACGCACTGAAGGTTGTACAGTATCTGAATGCTCATCCACAGGTAGAGAAGGTTCATCATCCGTCTGTATCCGCAGATCCAAGCCAGCAGGAGCTTTATAAGAAATATTTCCCCAACGGCGGCGGTTCCATCTTTACATTCGAGATCAAAGGAGATGCGCAGAAGGCAAAGGATTTCATTGATAACCTTGAACTGTTCTCACTTCTTGCAAATGTTGCAGATGTGAAATCCCTTGTTATCCATCCGGCTACTACAACACACAGCCAGTGCACAGAGGAAGAGCTTCTCGATCAGGGAATCAACCAAACACAATCCAGTCTGTCCTATTGGTACAGAGAATATTGATGATATCATTCAGGATCTGGATGAGGCATTCAAAGCAATTCAGTAAATAGCAATCAGAGAAAACAGAGAAATCTGTAAGAAGTAGGAGCAGTAAAAGCTGCTCCTATAGTGTTTAGAAGAAAGGAGTAGAAGCGTTTGAAATTATCAAAGAAAAGCAGATATGGACTGCGTGCTCTTATTGATCTGGCGGTGAATTCACGGACAGAGCTGGTTTCATTAGGAAGTATCGCACAGAGAAATGACATTTCAGCTCAGTACCTTGAGCATGTATTTTCAGCCCTTCGCAAGGGTCATATCGTAAAAAGCATGAAAGGTTCCCAGGGAGGATATTTTTTGGAGAGAGATCCGAAAGAAATCACGGTTGCGCAGATTGTAGAGGCATTGGAAGGAACTTATGATCTGGAAGATGAAGTTGATCGAAACAACGTGGGACGTGGAGATCAGGAAGCAATTCAGCATCTGATTATTGATCGAATCAATGATTGTGTTCAGGAGATTCTGGAAGATGTGACGCTTAAGGATCTTGTGGATGCATACGAAGGGTATCAGGATTCTGTTGAGGGAATGTACTATATTTAGTGGAGAGGAACGTAAGGAGCAGAGATAGACAGCATGGCAGAAAATTATCAATTTGAAACACGATGTATTCACGGGGATGGAGGATTTGTAGAGGAACATCCATACGGAGCAGTCTCTGTTCCCATTTTTCAGACAGCAACTTTTGCACATC
>ENA-OQIR01000807-OQIR01000807.1-human-gut-metagenome-genome-assembly--contig:-NODE-807-length-12308-cov-2.525326_pt1 | contig 12308 bp, 19 predicted proteins | sample MGYA00242580_ERZ504745 | MGnify/ENA primary metagenome ERZ504745 (study PRJEB26092, sample SAMD00036214) | human gut metagenome | host: Homo sapiens | study: EMG produced TPA metagenomics assembly of... | reverse complement strand
ATTAACTAGGGGGTTTTTCTTTATGCTTTTTTATAAAATTACTCATTCGCGAATAGCTAATTGAGGATATCTTCGATAATTAAGTGGCGTATCTTTATATACTTTTTTAACTGATGACAAAATGCTGATGCATCATTAAACCCACAACTATAGGCTATATCAGCTATAGACATATTTCCGCCTTCTAATTTATTCATAGCTGTCTTCAAGCGGAAATTTAAAAGATATTTTTGTGGCGACATATTATATTCTTCTTTAAATAAACGATATAAATACGTTCTATCTATTCCTAAATATTCTGCTATATCGGTAACACTGATATTTTTACTGTAATTTTCATATATATAATCAATAGCTCTCTCTACATGAATAGATTTTGCTTGTTGTTTTTTCATTTGAATTTTCATATGTCCAAAAATATTATATAAACGACTAAGCAACATATATTCATTATTTTTATACTTAGAAAAATAAAATATAAAATTCAACATAGCATCTCTGACTTCACCATTACTCTTATCAAAAATAATGGATTTACCTTGTCAAAACCACTATTATTTAACATATTTCTACATCATAGCCATCAATGCAAATCCAACAATATTCCCATGGATCATCTTTATCTGCTTGATAAACACATGTTATTCCTGGACGAATAAGAAACATAGTATCTTTTTCTATTACATAACAAGTATCATTCATCCAAAGTCTTCCTTTGCCTCTCGTTACATAATGAATTAAGTAATGCTGTCGTATTGCTGACCCAAATGTATGCATAGGACAACAAATTTCCCAGCCTCCATAATATAAATTTAATGCTTTACTTAAATAAACAGGTGTATTAAATTCACTATAAATTTTTCTTATTTCCATAAAAAATCCCACCCAAATAAAATTTATACCATTCTTGCTCTATTTTTATTATATATACTCTTTTTCAAAACACAATACAAAATTTAAATCTTGACTTAGAATTATGGAACTGATGCCATATAAGTGGAACCGATTCCATAATTAAGGGAGTGTACATAAATGAAAAATCTTATTCTAACAAGTCCTATTCCTGGCGAATTAATTGCCTTGAACAAAGTAAAAGACCCTGCGTATTCCTCTGGTGCTATGGGTGCTGGCTGTGGTATCGTGCCATCTGAAGGCAAAGTTTTTGCACCATTTGATGCTAAAGTAGAAGTTCTCTTTGAAACTAAACATGCTATTGGACTTACTGGAACTGATGGCGAATCCATCTTAATTCACATTGGTATTGATACTTTAAATGGCAAACCCTTTCATAATTTAGTAAATCAAGGCGATACTGTAAAAAAAGGAGATTTGCTATTAACCTTTGATATAGATGAAATCAAAAAAGCTGGCTATGATGTAACAACTCCATATCTTGTTACTAATGCTTTCGATTATGATGAAATAACTATAAAAAATGATGCTCAAGTTATTTTAGCAAAATCTGCTCAAAAAGATGACGAGGATACTAAAAATAACAATATTTCTGAAAATAATGCCATTGATACAAATTCTAAAAACCTTTTATCTGTGGATTAATCGGTGGTGCTTGTGCCGGTGCTACAGCTAGTATCATGCAATTAGCTGGAACAGGTATGGGTATTACTGTTATCCCTGGTATACTTTTATATATGGATAGATTACCAGCTTATTTACTCGTCAATTTTATTGGTTTAGCTGTCGCTTTTGCTCTAACTATGGTATGCTTTAAACCAGAAGAATAATTATTACAAAGGATGACTTTATCATGACTCAAAAACTCACTATACAAGATATTGCTAATCTAGCTGGAGTAGCTAAAAGCACAGTTTCTCGCTATCTAAATAATGGTTACGTAAGCAAGGAAAAAGCTATGTTAATTGATAAAGTCATACGTGAAACAGGTTATAAATCCAATTTTTTCGCCAAGCGTTTAAAAACTAAACAAAGTAAATTAATCGGCATTGTCATGCCTCGTTTAGACTCTTTTTCTGCGGGCAAATTATTGACAGGTTTTAATATAATTTTACAACAAATGGGATATCAAGCTTTAATTTTAATCAGTGAATTAAACTCGCAAAAAGAACTAGATAATATCTCTCAATTAATTCAACAAGGTGTAGATGGAATTATCGTTGACTCTATCAATATCAATGACAATCATTTAAAACTAATCAATCAAGCTAATATCCCCATTATTTTTACAGGGCAAAGCACGATAAAGTAAATTTTATCAAAGTAGATGATATCAATGCAGGCAAATTAATGGGTGAATATATCGCCTCTTTAAACCATCAACAAGTGGTATTTTTAGGAGTATCCCCTCAAGATAACGCTGTAGGCGTAGACCGCTATGAAGGATTTAAACAAGGTTTTCTCGCTAATAATCCGCAAGGTAAAATATCTTTTGTCCAAACTGATTATAGTCTTGAACAAGCCTATAATTTAGGCGATACTATAGTGTCTTTTAATCCTAGTGCAGTCATCTGTGCTACAGATAATATCGCTTTAGGATTATTGCGTTATTTTCATGAAAAGAAAATCCATGTTCCCCAAGATATTTCACTTGCTGGCTTTGGTGGTTATCCTGTAGGCAGTATATCTTATCCATCACTGACTAGCTTAGCCTTTGATTATAAACATCTTGGCATAAAAACAGTAGAAAAATTATTATCTATGCTTCAAAATCAACCTGTAACTTCTGAATACGACCACAATATGAATTTAATCATACGTGAAAGCACACGCTTAGCAAAAATATAAAATAATATTTAACCATACTGAGCAAGAAGTCTCCTACCTCTAAGGTAGTGAGATGAATTGCTCCTTAGGAGATTGACTGGATATATGTTTTATGAGATAATCTTATTGGTCGAATATAAAAAAATGTGGTGATTATAATGAATTTAGACAACAATGCTCATTCAGTATTTTTGCTAAATTATCATTTAGTATTAGTCATAAAATATAGAAGAAAAGTTTTTGATGACAACATTTCTTCACGAGCTAAAGAAATATTTGAGTATATATCTCCTAAATATAATATAACTTTGCAAGAATGGAACCATGATGAAGATCATGTTCATATATTATTTAGAGCTCATCCTAAAAGTGAAATAAGTAAATTTATAAATGCTTATAAAAGTGCTAGTAGTAGACTTATAAAAAAAGAGTTTCCAAGTATTCGTAAAAAATTATGGAAAGAATATTTTTGGAGTCAAAGTTTTTGTTTGCTCACTACAGGCGGTGCGCCAATAAATATTCTTAAGAAATATATTGAAAGTCAGGGTATAAAAAATGGTAAGAAAAGCTAAGTCAGATAGTTTATCTAAAAAAGCATACAAATTTAGAATATATCCTAGTGAAGAACAAAAGATTTTCTTTGCTAAAACATTTGGTTGTACTCGTTTTATTTATAATCAAATGCTTGCAGATAAAATATCTTATTATGAAAAAACGAAAGGAATGCTCCATAATACTCCTGCTCAATATAAAGAAAAATATCTTTGGCTTAAAGAAGTAGATAGTTTAGCATTAACTAATGCACAGAAAAATTTAGAGACTGCGTATGATAATTTTTTCAAAAATACTAAAATAGGATTTCCAAAATTCAAAGCCAAAAGAAAAACAAAAAAAGCATATACCACTAATAATGTAAATAATAATATAAAAATAGTGAATAATTATCTAAAAATACCTAAGATAAAATCACTAATTAAAATAAAAATACATCGTAATATTCCAGATAAATACAAATTAAAATCTGTAACAATAAGTCAATCCGCAAGTGGAAAGTATTTTGCAAGTATTCTTTTCGAATATGAAAACCAAGTAATCGAAAAGAAGTCAAAAACTTTTGTAGGATTAGATTTTTCCATGCACGAATTATATGTTGATTCAGAAGGAATATATGCAAATTATCCTAAATACTACAGACAAGAACAGCTAAAACTAGCAAGAGAACAAAGAAAATTTTCTAAAATGGAAAAAGGAAGTAAGAATAGAGAAAAACAACGAATAAAACTAGCGATAGTTCATGAAAAAGTAGCAAACCAAAGAAAAGATTTTCTACATAAATTATCCAAAAAACTTATAGAAAAATTTGATTGTGTTTGTATAGAAGACTTAAATATGAAGGCATTAAGTCAAGTATTAAATTTTGGAAAATCAGTAATGGATAATGGTTGGGGAATGTTTGTAAATTTTTTAGATTATAAGAGTAAAGAAGTAGGAAAGAAATTAGTAAAAGTAGGGAAATATTTTGCAAGTTCGCAAATTTGTAGTAATTGTGGATATAAAAATAAAGAAGTAAAAGATTTGTCTATAAGACAATGGAAATGCCCAAATTGTAAAGTAGTGCATGATAGAGACATAAATGCAGCGATAAATATAAGAAATGAAGGCATGAGAATAGTCTTAGGATAAATAAAAATAAAGAACCGTGGGATGCACGGGGATAGCTTGCTTATGCTTACAACAAAAGTTGTATCGAACAAGAAGCCCACTTCTAAGCGATAGCGAAAGTGGTGGGAGTACATCACGAATTTAGGTGAATATATGGAAAATGCAATTGAATATATTTTTAGAATAATTTTATCAGCGATATTAGGTGCGCTAATTGGTTATGAAAGACAATTTAAACATAAATCAGCAGGACTTAGAACAAATATTTTAGTATGTATTGGTTCGTGTTTGATTATGATTTTGTCGAATTTATTGTATGAGCAAGTAGAGGGAAAACAAATGCTGACCCTGCAAGATTAGCTGCACAAGTTGTAAGTGGTATAGGTTTTTTAGGTGCAGGAGCTATTATTAAAGAAGGTGTGAATGTAATTGGTCTTACAACAGCAGCTTGTATTTGGGTAGTGTCTGGCGTTGGCTTAGCTGTAGGTGCCGGATATTATATAATTGCTGTTTTTGCTTCATTATTAGTATATATAATATTAGAGATTTTATCGCAAATGGATAGTTGGTTAGTGCCAACTGATAATATTATGATAAAAATAAGAATGATCAATGATAGTGAAAAGATAAAAGAAGTCTATAATGCATTATTAAAATTAGGTCTAAAAAGTAAAAATTTTTCGGTAGTATTTGTTTCTGAAGATATTGTAGAATTAAATATTTTAATGTTTAATCCACATAAATTAAAATTAGCAGAGATATCCACATATTTTACTTCTATGGAAGGTGTAGTAAAATCTATAGAAATTCATTGAGTTTAAAAGGATTAGGAATGACAAAATTCTTAATCCTTTTTTATTATGTCTATATTATATAGAAGAAAAAATATTTATCTGAGTTTCAAGAGTGCATAATACTTGTCATTTTGGTAAAAATGATGTATACTATGAGAAAATATTTGTCTTTATATTGTGCAGTTTTAAAGGAGATGTATTATTTTGTTAAGTCGTATTGGAAAAAAATATCAAGAAATGGCTTTATTAAAACTAATAATTTTAGGGCTTATAATTGGTATTTTCATTGCAGTGGCTGTGCCGACAGCTGTACCTGCCGTAGCTATCTTAGGGGATTTATTCGTTAAAGCTTTAAAAGGTATTGCACCTATTTTGGTATTTATTTTAGTAATGAACGCTATGGCACAAAAAAATGCAGAAGCTAGTGCATCTATGAAACCTATTGTTAAATTGTATGTACTTGGAACATTTTTTGCTTCTTTAGTAGGCGTATCTATGTCATTTTTATTCCCTACTACATTACAATTACAAGTTGCAGATGCTACAATAGCTCCACCAAGTGGTATCGTGGAAGTTTTACATAATTTACTTATGAGTATTGTTGATAACCCTGTTAATGCTTTAGTTAATGCAAACTATATTGGTATTTTAGCTTGGGCTATTTTAGCAGGTGTAGCTTTACATGCTTCTTCTGATAAAACTAAAACTATGATTACTGATTTAGCTAGTGCTGTTACAAAAATTGTAAAATGGATTATTCGTTTTTCTCCATTTGGTATTATGGGCTTAGTAGCAAATGCAGTAGGAACAAGTGGTATTGGTGCTCTCTTAGGTTATGCTCATTTACTTGTTGTATTGCTTGGAGCATTCTTCATCGTTGCACTTGTTATGAATCCATTAATCGTATTCTTACACATTCGTCGTAATCCTTATCCATTAGTATTTGCTACTCTTCGTGAAAGTGGTTTATATGCATTCTTCACTCGCAGTTCTGCTGCTAATATTCCAGTAAATCTTTCTTTATGTAAACGTCTTGGTTTAAATGAAGATACTTATTCTATCTCTATTCCACTTGGCGCAACAATCAATATGTCTGGTGCTGCTATTACAATTGCTATTCTTTCCCTAGCAGCTGCTCATACACTTGGTATTGAAGTTGATATTTTGATGGCATTATTATTATCCATAATCGCTACAGTTGGCGCTTGTGGTGCTTCAGGTGTAGCTGGTGGTTCATTATTACTCATTCCAGTAGCATGTGCATCTTTTGGTATTAGCAATGATATCGCAATGCAAGTTGTAGGTGTAGGCTTTATTATTGGTGTGCTCCAAGACTCTTGTGAAACAGCTTTAAATAGTTCTAGTGATGTATTATTCACTGCAACAGCAGAATTTGCTGCTCGTTCAAAAGAAGGAACTCTTGATGTAAAAGATATGGTTCCACAAAATAGAGCTTGATAATAATTTATAAATGATAATAGGCGACATTTTAAGTTTTAATGGCTTTTAATGTCGCTTTTATGTTTACTTTTATTTAAAATAAAAAGGACTTAGTTTTATAAAACTAAGTCCTTTTCTATAAGTAGCTTAAACTACATTAATTTAAAGTAGCTTAAACTACATTAATTTATGTTCAAGTTCTTGTATTTTCTTTTTATGATGTTCAATGGCAAATTTTAAATGACTTTGAACTTCATCGCTAGTAGCCTGTTTAAAAGCTTCTTCTAGTTTAGCTAGGCGAGTCCTAACTTCAAGAAGTTCATCACTTAATACGGTTTTTTCATTTAAACCAATGCCATAAACAGTTCTGATATCATTCAATATAATATCAGCATAACCTGGTTCAGATGATACAGTTTCAAGATATTTTGCTAATTCATAAATGATACTATAAGGATCTTTTCCTTCATTTAGCCATTTTAACAAATTCATCTTGATATTTTGCTCTTTACCATGAGCAGAATTAATATTATCTGTCATTATTATAATGCTGTTTGAAGATATTCTTTAATAGCGTTTCCATCTTCCATAGTCATAACAGTGTCTAAAGCTGCTTTAGCTTGAGCAGATGTTATGGAACGGATTTTTTCTTTTACGCGTGGAATAGATGGAGCACTCATGGAAAGTTCGTTGATACCCATTGCCATTAAAATAGAAGCAGCATTAGGGTCACTAGCCATTTCACCGCACATACCTACCCAAATATTATTATTACGAGCAGACTCAATAGTGAGTTTAATGAGGCGAAGAACAGCTGGATTAAAGTGATTATAAAGATAACTTACATTAGTGTTAACACGGTCAACAGCAAGTGTATATTGAACAAGGTCATTAGTACCAATGCTAAAGAAATCAAGGTATTTAGCAAGTACAGGAGTCATTACAGCAGCTGCTGGAGTTTCAACCATGATACCAAGTTGAACATTATTGGAGAATGGTTTTTCTTCATGAGCAAGCTGTGATTTAGCTTCTTCGATAATTGCACGTACTTGTTTTACTTCTTCTACGTTGATAACCATTGGGAGCATCATTGCTGCTTTACCATAAAGACCAGCACGTAAAATAGCTTTAACCTGTGGCATAAATACTTCACGACGGTTTAAACAAATACGAATTGCACGGTAACCTAAGAAAGGATTTTCTTCTTCTGGGATATTTAAGTAAGGGAGTGGTTTATCGCCACCGATATCCATTGTGCGAATTACACATAAATGACCATTGCATTTTTCAATAGCTTCTTTATATGCTTTAAATTGAGTTTCTTCATCAGGAATAGTATCTCTACCCATGAATAAGAATTCAGAACGGAATAAACCAACGCCTTTAGCACCAAATTTCATAGCAGCTTCAACATCTAAATGAGTGCTGATGTTAGCCATAAGGTCAACTTCTACACCATCTTTAGTTACTGTAGGAAGTTTGGAAAGCTGAGCATAATGTTCTTTTAAGCGGCGTTGTTCTTCTAATTTTACCTGATAGGAAGCGATTAAATCTTCAGTTGGTTCAACAAAGATTTCACCAGTTTCACCATTTAAGATAACTTCAGCATTATCAGGAATATCTTTAATTTTATCGCCAAGACCTGCAACAGTAGGGATAGCTCTTGCTTTGGCAATGATTACAGCATGGCAAGTAGTACTACCATTACCTAAAATTACACCAGCAATTTTTTCAGTAGGAATGTTAGCGATAACAGATGGTTCAATTTCTTCTCCGCAGAGAATTACAGCACCACCATCAACTGTTTTTTCTTTAAGACCTAAAATACGTCTTGTTACGCGTTTACCAACATCGCGGATATCTACAGCACGTTCACGGAAATAAGTGTCGTCCATTTGTTCAAAGATAGATGCATTTTCTTCAGACGCTTCAAGTACAGCTTTTGGTGCGCTTCCACAAGCGCCGAGTTTTAACATAGCATTTTCTTCGAGCATAGGGTCTTGTACCATCATACGATGTGCTTCCATAATGCCTGCTTGTTCAAGCATGCCTTTATCACGAAGTGTTTTAATATTTGTTTGAAGTACTTCAGCTGCATAAGCTAAAGCTTCTTTAATTTTTGATACTTCTTCTTCAGCAGTTCCTGGAGTGTAAGCATCAATATAAGATTGTAAATCTTCTCCGAGTTTCATTACTTTGGCAATAGAAATACCAGTAATAACTCCTTTTCCTCTTAATTCGTACGGCAAAGTACAAATCCCCCTCTCTCATTAACTCTCAGTTTAGAAATTATTCTTCACCGAATTTGTTTTTGATGAGACCAGTAAGAGCATCAAGAGCTGCTTGAGCGTCGTCACCTTCAGCACTGATAGTGAGTTCAGTACCCTGAGTAAGACCAAGGCTCATGATCATAAGAATGCTTTTAGCATCAACAGTTTTACCTTTAGCAGTAAGTTTAATTTTGGAGCTGAATTTGTTAGCTTCCTGTACAAACATAGATGCAGGACGTGCATGTAAGCCAGTTTTGTTTCAATAATAAGTGTAGTTTCCATTATAAATAAACCCCTCTCTTAATACATCATAGAACATAATTGTATATTTAACATTATCGTTTGAAAATTATGTCTTTGTTAATTATAACTAAAAATTGCAAAAATGACTAGTGCATTTTGGAAAAAAATAAGAAATTTTCTAAAAAACTTTAATTGAACATCATTTTTGTCATTTCCATAACTAAAACATAATAAATCAAAAGAAATGTTATTTTTAAATATCGGTTTTATTACCTTATAGAATTTTATTCATAGAAAAAATTTTTGGTTGGTTTATTTTTATATTAAGAAATAAATAAAAAAGTTAGCTTTTTCTTGAAATCAAAAAAACGTAAATTATAATAAAATTTATCTATAAAGGCAGGTGAAAAAGTGTGAAACAATTTAATCAAGATAATATGAAAAGTATAAGTGATTATATCAACAATTTTTATGAAGATAATCCCTTTACAAAACATTTAGGTGTAGATATTGTTTCGATTGATAAGGGTAATGTATGTGTTAGCCTGACAATTAAACATGAACATACAAATGTTTATGGCATAGCTCATGGTGGTGTGATTATGTCCCTTTGCGATATGGCTATGGGCGCAGCCTGTCTTAGTGTGGGAAAAAAAGTAGTAACTTTGGATTTTAATATTAATATTTTAAAATCTATTGATATGGAAGATGTGGCTATTGTAAAAGGAATGATTATTCATAATGGAAGAAGTACAGTAGTTACTGAATGTGAAGTTTTTAATAAAGATAATAAATTATGTGCCAAAGCTCGTGGTACATTTTTGTGATAGGACGATTAGCTAGTGAATGAGATGATTTTTAAACGACTTATAATTTTTAGTATAGTTTTTGTACAAATTTTTATAGCGTTTAACCCAGCAAGGGCTATGGATAGCATAGTAGATGATGCTCCACCAGTAGATGAATCAAAACCATATATTCCTGTTACAGCAGATAATCTACAAGATATGACTGCTCAAGCTGCAATTTTGATAGATGCAACTACAGGTAGAGTTCTTTATGAAAAAAATCCAGACGCTAAGGCAATGCCTGCAAGTACGACTAAGATGATGACTTGCATACTTGGATTGGAAAATGCAAATGATGATGACATTGTTGAAGTTGATAAACGTGCTGTAGGTGTAGAAGGTCTGCCATTTATATAAATGAAGGCGATAAAATAAAAATGTCAGAACTGTTGCAAGCTACAATGTTAGCTTCTGGTAATGATGGTGCTGCTGCTATTGCTTAATTATGTAGGAAAAGGTTCCCTAGAAACTTTTGTGCAAATGATGAATGATAAAGCAAAAGAAATTGGTGCTACTAATACACATTTTAATAATCCTCATGGATTGACAGACCCAAATCATTATACGACGGCTAGAGATTTAGCTAAGATTGCAAGATATGCATATCAAAATGAAAAATTCCGTAAGATAGTATCAACAAAAGAACAAGAGATACAGGTGGGATAAACTCCAGCGGAAACGAAAAGATATCTATGGTATGTACAAATCGTTTATTGTGGAATTATGATGATGTAACTGGTATAAAAACAGGATATACTGATGCTGCTGGTGGCTGTTTAGTAGCTTCTGCACAAAAAAATGGTATTACACTTATTGCCGTAGTATTGAAAACATCAGATAGTAGAGCTCGTTTTGTTGAAGGCAGAGCTTTATTGGATTATGGATTAAACATATAAAAGAAATGAAAACTGTTGATGAACAGAAATTAATTTCTAGTATATATACGCATAATAGTACTAATTATAAGACTACAGTAAAACCTGTACAGCCTTTTACTTATTTAGTCATGGATACAGATAATGTAAATGATTTTCTTGGAAAATGAATTTACCAGCATATATAGATGCTCCATTAAACAAGGTGTTAAAGTGGGAACAGTTGATTTATTATATCAGGGAAATGTTGTTGGTAGTGTAGATATGGTAACGACAGAAGAAGTAACAGAAGGATTTAATCTGTTAGGATTTTTACACAAATTATTTTTTAGTTGATAAAGATAAAACTTAATAAATGAAGGGAATGATAATATGCAAGCATTGCTACACGCTATCAGTGGTGTTTTGACTTTGATTTTTATGGGGCTGATAGGTTGCTATCTAGCTAAGATGGGTTGGATAAACAAAGATAATAAAGCTCTATTGCCGAAATTGGTAACAAATGTATCATTGCCTTTGTTTTTTATCTATAATATTACACATGCTTTTAGTCATGACCAATTATTGCATTTAATAACTGGTTCTATCGTGCCATTTATTTCTATTGGTGTATGTTTTATTTTAAGTGTGTTTTTGGCAAGATTTATGTCTAAAAAAGGTCATAGAGGGATTTTTCAATCTACATTTACAACTTCAAATACTATTTTTGTAGGTTTACCAGTGACTATGGCATTATTTGGTGAGGAAGCAATTACCTTATACTTTATTGTATTTTTTCGCTAATACTACATTCTTTTGGACTTTAGGAAATGCTTGTATTCAGGCAGATTCAAAAGAATTTTCTTATCAGCAAATGTTTACTTTAAAAACTTTGAGAAGAATTTTTTCTTCACCGATTTTAGGGTTTTTAGCTTCATTGATTATTTTAATTTTAGACATTCCTTTACCTAAATTTTTTATGGATACAGCTCAATATATGGGAAATTTAACAACACCACTTGCTTTGATTTTTATAGGTGTAACACTTTATTCCATGGGTTTGAAAAAAATTCGTTTTGATTTAGGTTTAATAGGTATATGTTTAGGTAGATTTATAATTGCACCGCTTAGCATGTATTTATTGTCTTTTATCTTCCCTATGCCAGAATTGATGTTTAAAGTATTTGTAATCATGGCGTCATTACCAGCGATGATTCAAACAGTAGTATTATCTAGTCTTTATAATACAGATACAGAATATGCAACATTAGTAGTTTCTGCGACTACATTATTATCTATAATTACAATTCCAATATATATGGTATTATTATCGTAAGTATTTGTTCATTTTTCTTTTAATAAAAGAAAAACGAACCAAAAAGAAAATTTTGCCCCGCAATATTGATTTTACTTTAACAAAGATAAAATTATGTCTACAACGTTCAAAACTCGCTTTGC
>ENA-OQIR01000806-OQIR01000806.1-human-gut-metagenome-genome-assembly--contig:-NODE-806-length-12319-cov-3.583497_pt1 | contig 12319 bp, 16 predicted proteins | sample MGYA00242580_ERZ504745 | MGnify/ENA primary metagenome ERZ504745 (study PRJEB26092, sample SAMD00036214) | human gut metagenome | host: Homo sapiens | study: EMG produced TPA metagenomics assembly of... | reverse complement strand
TGGCGGTGCCGTGCGCTGGGCGTGTCGATGATGTGCCCGGGGCGCCAAACGCTGTCGATGTGGTCGGGCATTCACGATCTGGAACCGTCGCTGCGATTTGAGATCGTGCCGGTAAGCGACCTCTACGACGAGCGCGAGACCGTCATGCGCAGCTTGGGCCGCGAGGTCGATGTGGTGCAGTCGAGTTTTTCTACCCCACGCTGGTGATGCCTGCCAAAAGCTCCGCATTGTCAACGTGCCGTTTATATCGACCTGCCGCGCACGAGCCCGCTGGCGCGCAAGAATCGCATTACGGTCGCCGACTTGGAGGGGATGCGTCTGCGCGTACTGCGCCACGGCAACGACGCCATGGACAGCCTGCGCATCGACCTTTTGGCCGACGGCGGCGTGGACGTGATCGATGTGGATAGCTTTGACTTTGCGCTCTTTAACGAAGCCGAGGAAAAGGGCGACGCGGTGCTTACCTGCGGCGCATGGTCGGGCGTGCACCCGGCCTTTGTGGGCGTACCGTTCCTGTGCGGGCGAGAGGTGCCGGTCTTTTGCACTATCCGCTCGAGCTACCCTCCAAGTCCAAAAATTCGTCAACGCCATGGCCCAACTTCTCAAGTAGCTCATTTGGGACAGGGCTCTTTTAACTACTTTGGCCACTCTGCCTGCCCGATGATTTTCTGGGACGATAAATAATCATTCGGTACACAATGATTATTTAATCCCCGTCCCAGAAAAATCATCCTTACAAAACGAGGCCCTGGCCAAACGGCTGGGGCCTCGCAAACTTTTATTCCGTTTTAAATGACGGCTGATCGCGCGCAGGAGGGCGCCCCCGGGGCGCCCTCCGTCAGTAACCGGTCCTACTCCAGCTCAAACGCTCCGGTGTAGAGCTGGTAGTAATACCCGCGCTTGGCGATCAGCTCGTCGTGGTTGCCGCGCTCGATGATGCGGCCGTGGTCCAGGCAGATGATCGCGTCGGAGTTGCGCACGGTGGACAGGCGGTGCGCGATGACAAACGTCGTGCGGCCTTCCATGAGCTTGTCCATGCCGGCCTGCACGATAGCCTCGGTGCGGGTATCGATGGAGCTCGTGGCCTCGTCCAGAATCATTGCCGGCGGATCGGCGACGGCGGCGCGTGCGATTGAGATCAGCTGGCGCTGGCCCTGCGACAGCTGCGCGCCGTTGCCGGTGAGCATGGTGTCGTAGCCGTCGGGCAGGCGGGTGATAAAGTCGTCCGCGCCGGCGAGCTTTGCCGCCGCGATGCACTCCTCGTCGGTGGCGTCGAGCTTGCCGTAGCGGATGTTGTCCATCACGGTGCCGGTGAACAGGTTCACGTCCTGCAGCACGACGCCCAGCGAGCGGCGCAGATCGGCCTTGCGGATTTTGTTGACGTTGATGCCGTCGTAGCGGATCTTGCCATCGGCGATGTCATAGAAGCGGTTGATGAGGTTGGTGATGGTCGTCTTGCCGGCACCGGTGGCGCCGACAAACGCGACCTTCTGGCCCGGCTTGGCGTACACAGACACGCCGTGCAGCACCTCGTGGTCGGGCGTGTAGCCAAAGTCGACGTTGTCCATGACCAGGTCGCCACGCAGCGGCACGTACTCGATCTCGCCGGTTGCGCGGTGCGGATGTTTCCACGCCCACATGCCGGTGTGGTGGTCGGCCTCCTCGAGCTGCCAGGTGTCGGGGTTCACCTGAGCGTTGACGAGCGTCACATAGCCTTCGTCGGCTTCGGGCTCCTCGTCGATGAGCTCAAAGATACGGTCGGCGCCGGCGAGGCCCATGACCACGGCGTTGATCTGCTGCGAGATCTGGCCGATCTGTCCGCAGAACTGCTTGGTCATGTTGAGAAACGGCACCACGACGGTGATGGACAGTGCCATGCCCGAGATGCTCAGGTTGGGCACGCCCAGCGCCAGGAAAATGCCGCCCGCCAGTGCGACCAGCACGTAGAGCAGGTTTCCCAGGTTCATAAGGATGGGCATGAGGATGTTGGCATACATGTTGGCCTTCTGCGAGACCTCGAAGAGCTTTTCGTTGCGCTCGTCAAAATCGGCCTCGGCGGCAGACTCGTGGCAGAATGCCTTGACGACCTTCTGGCCATTCATGACTTCCTCGATATGGCCCTCGACCACGCCGAGCTCGGTCTGCTGCGCAATAAAGAAGCGCGCGGAGTTGGAGCCGAGCAGCTTGGTCATAAAGGTCATAAAGGCGACGCCTGCCACAATGACCAGGCACATCCACACGCTGTAGTACAGCATGATAAAGAACACCGTGACGATGACGATGGTCGTCATGAGCAGGTTGGGCAGCGACTGGCTGATCATCTGGCGCAGCGTGTCGATGTCGTTGGTGTAGTGGCTCATGATGTCGCCGCGCTGGTGCGTGTCGAAGTAGCGAATCGGCAGGTCCTGCATGCGGTTGAACATCTTCTCGCGCAGCTTCTCCAACGAGCCCTGCGTGACGATGGCCATGGCACGGTTCCAGAAGAGCGAGGACAGGATGCCGACGCCGTAGATGCAGGCGAGGGTGGTCACGAGCTGTGCGATCTTGGGCTGTGCAGCTTCCCAATCGCCCGATTGCCACGATTCGCTAATTATCTGCAGGGCGCTCTGAAGGAAGGTCGCGCCGATGGAGTTGATGATGGCGCAGAGCACCACGCCGACGACGACGAGGGGCAAAAGCACGGGGTAGAAGCCAAAGAGCGTCTTGATGAGGCGCGACATGGTGCCGCCTTTGCGGTTGAGCGCGCGCTCGGCGGTCGTTGCCTTACTCATGTGCCTCGCCTCCTTCCTGGGTCTGAGCTTGCGTTGCGGATGCCTCGGTGTCGGCCTCGACGGCCCCTTCGCCCTCGGCAGACATCTTGTTTTGCGAGGTAAAGGTCTCGCGGTAGATCTCGCTCGTCTTGAGCAGCTCATCGTGGTTACCGATCTGCGCGATGCGGCCGCCCTCCATGACGATGATGCGGTCTGCGTCCTGCACGGAGCTGATGCGTTGGGCGATGATGAGCTTGGTCGTGTTGGGCAGATAGCTTGCCAACCCTGCGCGGATCTTGGCGTCGGTCTTGGTGTCGACGGCGCTGGTGGAGTCGTCCAGGATCAAGATCTTGGGGCGACGCAGCAGGGCGCGCACAATGCACAGGCGCTGCTTCTGGCCGCCGGAAACATTGGAGCCGCCCTGTTCGATCCAGGTGTCATAGCCCTTGGGGAAGCCATCGACAAACTCGTCGGCGCAGGCCAGATGTGCCGCCTCGCGGACTTCCTCGTCGGTGGCGTTCGGGTCGCCCCAGCGCAGATTCTCGGCGATGGTGCCGCTAAACAGCACGTTTTTCTGCAGCACCATGGCCACCTGGTGGCGCAGGCGTCCAGGTCGTAGTCGCGCACGTCCATGCCGCCCACGCGTACAGTGCCTTCGGTGGCGTCGTACAGGCGGGCGATGAGGTTGACGAGCGTGGACTTGGCCGAGCCGGTGCCGCCGATGATGCCGATGGTCTCGCCGCTCTTAATGTGCAGGTCAATATCGTCGAGCGCCTGGCGCTTCGCGTGCGCGGAATACTTAAAGCTCACGTGGTCAAAGTCGATGGAGCCGTCGGCAACCTCGAGTACGGGCTCGGCGGGATTGGCGATCGTGGGCTCGGCGGCCAGCACCTCGGTAATGCGGTGTGCCGATTCGTCGGCCATGGTCACCATGGCAAAGATCATCGACAGCTGCATCAGGCTCATAAGGATCTGGAAGCCATAGGTAAAGATCGAGGAGAGCTGGCCCACGTCGAACAGCGTGCCCTGGCTCGTGATGATGAGCTTGGAGCCAGGTAGATGATGACGACAAATGCGCCGTTGACGCAGATGTTCATCATGGGGTTGTTAAAGGCCAGCAGCTTCTCGGCGCGGGTGAAGTCCATCTGGACGTCGCGTGCGGCGGTCGCGAACTTCTCCTTCTCAAAGTCTTCGCGCACGTAGCTCTTGACCACGCGCATGCCGGTGACGTTTTCCTCGACGGACTCGTTAAGGGCGTCGTACTTGTGGAACACGCGCGAGAAGATGGGGCGCACCTTAAAGATGATAAAGAACAGTCCAAAGCCCAGCAGCGGAATGATGATCAGGTAGACCATGGCGACGCTGCCGCCCATGATAAACGCCATGGTAAAGGCGAAGATCAATACCAACGGCGCGCGCACGGCGATACGGATGATCATCATAAAGGCCTGCTGCACGTTGTTGATGTCGGTGGTCAGGCGCGTGACGAGCGAGGAGCTCGAGAACTCATCGATGTTGGCAAAGCTGAACGTCTGGATCTTGTAGAACAGGTCGTGACGCAGGTTCTTGGCGAAGCCGCAGCTCGCATGGCTGCAGGTGATGCCTGCCGCGGCGCCAAAAGCAAGCGATGTCAGCGCGATGAGCACCAAAAGGCCTGCGGTGGGAAGCATCTCGGCTACGGTGGCGCCGTCTTTGATGGCGTCGATCAGGTTGGCGGTGATAAATGGAATCAGCATCTCGCAGAGCACCTCGCCAAGCACGAGCAACGGCGTGGCAACGGTGACTTTCATATAGTCGCGGATGCTGCCCATGAGGGTTTTAATCATCCAGTTCCTCCCAGGTTACACGGATTTTCTCGAGCATTTCGGCGAGTTGCTCGCGCTCGTCGTGGGTGAGGGCGCTAAAGGCCTGCTCTCTAAAGCGAATGCGGGCGGCCTGCTCAACGCGGGCCTTTTCCCACCCCGCTTCGGTTAGGCGTATGGTGAGCTGCCGGCGGTCTTTGGGATTGCGACTGCGTTCGATGATGCCGCCCATTTCGAGCTTGGACAGGATCTCGGAAAGGGATCCCGGCTTGAGGTCGAAGTGCATGCCGAGTTCTTGCTGGGAAAGCTCGCCGGTGGCTGCTTGGCGAGCAGGCAGACGATGGGCGCCTTGCCGGACACGCCCCCGCCATGAAAGTGCATGTAATGGCCGCAAAAGCCCAGGCCGCTCAGGATGCGCTTGGCGAGTTTGTCTTCGGCGCTGACCGCTTCGGGTATGTCTACCGGTTGCGACGGGTCACCGCCGGGCTCATGTGGAAGGACGAGTGGTTCAACACACATATCTAAGCTTCGCTCCTTTCTTTAGTTAGGTAGTGGAATTGTTTTGTGCCTAACTAATCTAGGAGCATGGTAAATAAATGTCAAGGTACCAAACTAGTGGTTGCGCGGTTTTGCCAAACCGCGCAACGGCTCGACGCTGCAAACCCGCCAGAGCGGCAATCTGCCTTTCAACTTCGGCGGCATGACCAGAAGGTCAATGCCGCCTTGCTTCAAGGCACCTTGCTCGCTCTGACGGGTTTTCGCTGACTTCGCCAAAACATCGGCGTTGCCCTTGTTGGGATAGTCGTTGGGGACGCTCTTGTTGAGTGATCCGTGGGGGACGGAGGAAAACGAATCATTTTGGGCTGCGGTGACACCCTTTCGAAGTTGCTTTGTCCAAAACTATGCCGGATTACTACGATGAATTCGAAATATCAGACCTCGGCATTGTTTTTCGTAAAATCACAAGCTGTCTACCTGCGGTTTTGCCGGAGTGCAATTCGTTGTGGTTGGAGGCTAACGGTTTATCGTAGTAATCGGCATAGTTTTGGAATGGTAGTAAATAGATGGCAGCTACTGTGCCGCTACCGCCGCGATTTTGCCTCCCATTTCCGTAACCTTTCCGCAACAATGTGCCTCCTCGGCGCCTGCGCCCGCTTGCAACGCCCCCTGCGCTACACTTAGTCGCACTATGGCGCCGTCGCGTCGCACCCGACCCAAGGGGGACACTCATGAAGAACACTCAGCTGCTGCTGATCAACGATATGTGCGGCTACGGTAAGGTCGCGCTTTCTGCCATGCTGCCGGTGCTGTCGCACATGGGTTACCGTATCCACAACCTGCCGACGGCCCTCGTTTCCGATACGCTCAACTACCCCAAGTTTTACATCCACGACACCACGGAGTACGTGCGTCAGAGTCTTGCCATCTGGGAGGAGCTCGGCTTTGAATTCGACGCCATCTCGACCGGCTTTATCGTGACCGAGGAAGAGGCGCGCATCATCTCGGACTTTTGCCACCGTCGCGCGCAAAAAGGCACCAAGGTGTTCGTCGACCCCATCATGGCCGACAACGGCAGGCTCTACGCCGGCGTGCCCGAATCGACCATCGGCCTTATGCGCAGCCTGGTCGAGTGCGCCGACTACGCGGTGCCCAACTATACCGAGGCGTGTCTGCTCACCGATACGCCTATGGCCGAGCAGATTACGGCCGATGAGGCTCGTGCGCTCGTGGACGCCATGCTCGCGCTGGGCGCCAAGTCGGTGGTCATTACGAGCGCGAAGGTCGACGGGGCGAGTGCCGTCATCGGCTACGACCATGTGGCGGGAGAGTACTTCACGATTCCCTTTGAGCTGATCCCGGTGTATTTCCCGGCACGGGCGATACGTTCTCGTCGGTGCTCGTGGGTCGCGTTATGGCCGGCTGGAGCTTACAGCGTGCGACGACCGACGCCATGCGTGTGGTGGCCGAGCTTATCGAGCGCAATGCCGACCAAGAAGACAAGTCGGCCGGCCTTCCCATCGAGGCCTGCTTGGACGTGATCGACCATGAGTAACGCTGGCGAGGGCGGCATCAAGCCTGCAGGCGAGAGCAAGCCGCTCGGCGCGCCGCGTGGCAAGCGTCCGCGTATCCGCGTGAGCTGCGTGGACCAGCTGGAACGTGCCGTTGCCACCATGGTCACAAGCCGGGGCGACGTTTTTGACTTCGACCGCGATCGCGGCAAGATGTGCGCCATGGCTTGCCATGTGGGCTTTCTCTATATCGATATCCTGCGCTATGGCGGAACCGTGCCTGGCAACGAGCCTGGTACGGCAAAGTTCTGCTGCCCCGAGGTCGATACGCTGAACGTCTGGCTTGCCGAGATCGTTGACGAGTAGTCGAGCGCAATGTGACAAAGGGGCAGCCCCTTTGACACATTCGCCGGTGATGCCCCTCCTTTTGCTTATAATTTCAAATCTCTGCATTTCATCCGATTTTAGGTTCTAAAAATTCTGCGTTTCATTGATAATCAAGCGTATAAAACTTCGCATTTCATTCGATGACACCGAGGGGAGAGCCTATGCTGCGCAGGAAAATAGCGGCAGAGCTGGAGCGTTGGCTGAAGTCTTCCGAGCAAAAGGCCTTGTTCATTACGGGTTCTCGCCAGATTGGCAAAAGCTATTCGATTCGCGCATTTGGCAAAGCCAACCATGCAACCTACATCGAGCTTAACCTCATGGAAAACCGCCAGGCAAAAGATGCTCTTCTCGAGGCGCGGAATGCCGATGATTTCATCAGCAGGGTGACGCTTCTTTCGGGAAAGTCGATTGCGCCAGGCAAAACGCTCGTGTTTATCGATGAGGTCCAAGAGGCCCCGACATCATGACGATGGCAAAGTTCCTTGTTGAGGACGGGAGGTGCCGCTGGGCGTTTCGGGGTCAATGCTCGGGACTCAGTTCAAGGGCGTCAGGTCCTATCCCGTGGGGTATGTCCGCGAGCTTAGGATGTTCCCGCTCGATTTTGAGGAGTTTTGCTGGGCAACCGGGGTGAGCGAGGGGGCTCGCCAAACGATACGTGACGCGTGTATCAGCGAGAGGCCCGTTCCTGATTACATTCATGACGCGATGATGGCAAACTTCAGGACCTATACCGTTGTCGGCGGAATGCCGGAGGTCGTGCAGCGTTTCCTTGACACGCAGGGCGACCTTGCCTCTGTTCGTCAGCTACAGTCAGAGCTCAACGAACAGTACCGGCGGGATATCTCCAAGTATGCAAGCGGGCGAGCCCTTCAGGTGCAGAGCATTTACGATCAGCTCCCTATTATGCTCGAGGGCGAAAACAAGCGCTTCGTGCTCAATTCCATTGACCCCAAGGCTCACTACGAGAAGTATCAGCGAGATTTTGTATGGCTTGTCGATGCCGGCGTTGCTCTCAAAGCCGATATCGTAACCGAGCCAAAATCGCCCTTGCTCAAGACGGCACGGCCATCGCAGTTCAAGCTATATCAATCGGATACGGGCATGTTGATGGCGCGCTACCCCGTCGGAGTCGCCCAAGCGGCGTATCTTGATAGCAAGGAGCCCAATCTGGGCGGCATTTACGAAAACGTGGTGGCCCAGCAGCTGGCTGCCCAAAATCGCCAGCTTTACTACTATCAGACAAAAAAGCGCGGTGAAGTGGACTTTGTGGTCGATGGACCGGATGGGACGGCTGTTCCGATCGAGGTTAAATCGGGCTCCTATTACCACGCGCACGCTGCGCTCGGTCATGTGCTTGATACGGCTGAATATGGCGTAAGGCTCGGGATTGTTTTCTCGAGAGGCAACGTTGAGCGCAACGGAGCGGTTCTCTATTTGCCGCTATATGCGACCTGGGCCCTTTCGGATGTTTTGGGCGACTCCTGCGCCGAGGGGATAAAGCTGGAGGTCAAGCCGGTCTAGGGCTAGTCCCGGATGTGACAAAGGCGTGGCCCGCGACCTCGATTGCCTACAGCTGCTCGAGCATAGCGGTGCAGCCGTCGAGTACGTCGCGGTAGGTGGCATCGAAATTGCCGGTGTACCAGGGGTCGGCCACGTCGCCGGGGCGCTCGGTCCAATCGAGCATGCGCGTAATCTTGCCGTCGGGGTCGTCGCCAAAGATGCGACGCAGGCACGCGCGTTCTCGTCGTCCATATAGACAATGTGGTCCCAGTCGCCATACTCCGCGCGACGCACCTGACGTGCACGATGTGCGACGACGGGAATCCCGACCTCGCGCAGCTTGGCAACGGTACCGTGGTGTGGCGGGTTGCCGATCTCCTCGGTCGAGGTCGCAGCGGAGTCAATGACAAACTCGCCCGCGCGCCCGGCGCGCCGCACCAGCTCGGTAAACACCGACTCAGCCATCGTCGAGCGACAGATGTTGCCATGGCAGATAAACAGTATGCGTTGCATGAGCGGTTTCCTTTCTAGGCGGTCGTGCAGGGCTTACAGACTGCTCTTGAGGCAGTTTGCTCCAATAAAGCCCGCTGCGTACAAGGGAGGTGGCGTAGCTCGCGCCCGTCATCGGTTTCGCTGCGGAAAAAATTGTTCTCGGACAAAATGTAGGCATATGGCGATCGGGCTTTGTCCATGAACGACCCGAGGTTCTCGCGCGCACGTTGCGTGCGGACTTTACCTCGACGGCACGATTTCCATACGGTCGGTCTGAAGTAGAAAATCGAGCTCGCCGGTCGTCTTCCAAGACGACGGCGGCACCCAGTAATACGTCTGCAAGCTGTTACCCGAAAATGCTTGCATGACCGAGTTTTCCGCCAGGGCGCCTCGGAAGTCGGAAGATAGCGCTATGGCGGAATCTTCTTTGAGGTCGAGCCAGAGCCTCGGGTTGATGCCGAGTTTGTAGAACATGAGGCCGGTATCGAGAAGATAGACCTTAAAGAAACTTCCATCTTCGTCGTCGAAGGGAACGAGGGGAGGCTCGATGCCTTCGGTCAGGTTGTTGACCGATATGATACCGGCGCTTCGAGCCAGTCGAGCGGCTCGATAAGCTTGGCGCGACGGCCTCCGCGTTCGACCTCGGAGTACTTGAATTTTTTTGTGGACGATCTCAGCAGCTGGGACGGAATGGAGCGCCAGACCTTGCGTGCCGCCACGCCGCTGATCCCGTTTTCGGGGTCGGTCATATCGGCGGTATAGGTCTCGTTGATTTCGCGCTGCTCGACGCGCGCATCCTCGATGGATAACGTCTTGCGATATGCGTTGACGGCGGCGGGCATGCGCCCACGATCTGGTATCGATGAAACAGGCTGAGCGCGGCTTGGTGCGCGGCGTAGGTCTCGAGCGTGCCGGCGTGGGTACGAATGGCATCGGCCATCTGCTCCTCATCGAGCGCCCAGAGAAACTCCTCGAACGACATAGGATGCATGGTCTCTTGACGAACGCCGCTGGGAAAAGGCAGCTTACGTTTGCGCGTGGCGACGCCGAGCTGACTGCCGGTCGCGCATATGCGCCAGCCCGAACCCGAAAAAAAGCGAAGCGAGTTGAGCGCCCGTTCGCAGAGCTGCACCTCGTCAAACAGGATGAAGGTGGTTTCTTTGCGAATGGGGGCGCGTTTATAGTCTGAAATCCGCGCCACGATGGTGTCAACGTCGTCGGTGGGACAATCGAACAGCGGAGCGATCAGCTCAAGATCGGTCTGAAAGTCGAGTTTGACAAACGCATCGCCGGCGATTCGCCTGCCGATTTCCTCGGCAGCGTACGTTTTGCCTACGCGTCGCGCACCACGGATGAGGAGGGGGCGTGAGGCGTCCTTTGTCGCCCATGATTCGATAACGGACTCGATTGATCTGCGCATGGGGCCGCCTTTCCAATTTCGTGTACTTCAGATACATAGTTTAGTACGATTTCATGTACTTGAAATACACGAAATAATAGAAAAGCGTGTATCTCAAATACACGAAATTGCACTGCTGAAGCTTCCAGGCGGATAAACATACTCATATTGGGCGGTTTTCACCGGTTACTCGCCACCTTGGGCTATGTTTGCCCTATGCCCGTATTGAGGGCCGTGCTGATTGACGACGGCGCTCCCAGCGAGCCAGCTTAATCGTCACCAGCGTGAGGGCCCAGGCCACAAGCGAGAACGCGGCGCCCACTGCGCCACGTACGCAATGCCAACGCTGCTTACCACGGCGCCGCCCACTGCGGTGCCAAACGAGATGCCGACGTTAAACGCCATGGCTCAACCGAACTTGCGAGTACCATCGACTTGGGATGGCGGCTGCGTGCCACATCCATAAAGTGCGTGATGCATGAGACCGAGAACAGGTACATGAGCATCGCCAGGCTAAAGACAAAGACCAGCGCGAGCGGCATGGCGGCGCCCACGGCAAACAGCCCGAGCAGTGCCGCCGCCTGCAGCACAAACGTAACCAGCAGCGCCTTCATGCCAAAACGCGCATCGATCCATCCGCCCAGGATGTTCGAGATCAGGCAGAACACGCCATAGGCCATAAGTGTGGTGCTCGCCTGAACGGTATCCATGCCCAGCACCTGCTCCAGATAAGGCGTCACGTAGCCGTAGAATACGTAGACCGAGCCCACGCCAAACAAGAAGATGAGCATGCCGGTGATGATACTCGGCTCGCGTAGTAGCCCCGCCTGCTCGCGGAAGGTGGCGGGCTCATCGGTCTGCCCGGCGCGAGGCATAAACGCCACGAGCGCGCTACAGATCAAAACGGCAAAGGTCAGCGTGCCGTACATGGCCACGTGCCAATCGAGTGTGTCGGCCACAAACTTGCCAATCGAGGTCACAAAGACCATCGCCACGGAAAACGCGCCGTACACGACCGAGATGGCAAGTGAGGTTTGCTGCGGGGATAGCAGCTCAGGGATGTACGTCACGCCCACGGCGAGCAGCGCACCCGAGACAGAGCCCAGGACAATGCGTGAGATAAACAGCACCTGGAAGTTGGGAGCCAACGCCATGACCAGGTTGCCGAGCACAAAGACGACGCTATAGCACACGAGCAGCTGGTAGCGGCGGAATCGCCCCGTGCTGAGCGCGAGCACCGGCGTCGCGATGGCGTAGACGAGCGCGAACACGCTGATGAGCTGGCCCGCAGTAGCAAGTGGTACGTCGAGTTCCGTTGCCAAGTCGCTCTCGATACCGATGACCACGAACTCGGAGCAGCCGAGCGAGAATCCCAACAGCACGAGCAGCGCCAGGCAGAGCCTGGTGCGCGCGGGGGAGAGCGCGGCGGCGGTTGACTTACTTTTAGGCGTGGTTGCGGCGGTCAAGGTTGTCACTCCAATGTCGCATGAATAAGCGGGATTCAATCCCTGCAACTCTAACAGAATGTGTCAGGTGCCTGCCTCCTTTGTCGCAGGCTGCGCTTGCCTGTATAGTCGCAATACAGGCGAAGATGGTCTCAGGTACATTGCGGGCGACAGGAGATCCCATGGGTATGCACACGACAAAGGTTGTAGTGGGCGAGGGCAAGTTTGCGCTCGAGGCCCAGTTGACGGTGACGCCGCGAGGCATGGCGGTGTACGCCTGCTCGCCGGAGTTTGCGCACCTGGCGCCACGGCGCAGGCCATTCCTCGCCCCGAGCCCGGCCGTACGGCGACGGTGAGCATCCTGGCCGTTCCGTGCCATCGAGACGAAATTCCGGCGCACGATATTGCGGCGGCGCTGGCCACGCGCTTTGGCGTGCCGGTAGTTGCAAGCACGGGTTTTCATGTGGAGAACGCGACCGCGGACGACTTGCGGCGCATGCTCGATACCACCAAGGAACTCATCGCCGCGCTCGAG
>ENA-OQIR01000805-OQIR01000805.1-human-gut-metagenome-genome-assembly--contig:-NODE-805-length-12322-cov-2.714637_pt1 | contig 12322 bp, 16 predicted proteins | sample MGYA00242580_ERZ504745 | MGnify/ENA primary metagenome ERZ504745 (study PRJEB26092, sample SAMD00036214) | human gut metagenome | host: Homo sapiens | study: EMG produced TPA metagenomics assembly of... | reverse complement strand
CGGGCCGCGTCAGGTCAAGTCTTTACGGTCCAGCAACACACACCCAACCACCCAATCCTGATGATTGGTTTTGCTTAATAGCGAGGAGGATTATGACGAACGATATTGAGCGGCATAGTCCGGATGAGTGGCGGAAGACTGCGGCGGCGTTAATGTCGGAAAGCATAGCTGTGGGTGCCGGGGAAACGACGGCGAAGGTGAATGCGAATGGGGCACCTTTGCTGGGGGATTCTCGCGACCTGTTCCGACCCAAGACCTCGGATATTCCCGCCAAACCCGGTGTGTACAAATGGCGCGACGGGGAAGGGCGCGTCATTTATGTGGGCAAGGCAAAGAACCTGCGCAACAGGCTCACCAATTATTTCCAGCCGCTGTATCTGCTGCATCCGCGCACGCAGACCATGGTGCTGACCGCACGCAGTCTGGAGTGGACGGTCGTCGCCACCGAACTGGAATCACTGACGTTGGAATACACGTGATCAAGGAATTCGACCCACGGTTCAACGTGCAGTTCCGCGACGACAAGACCTATCCGTATCTCGCGGTCAGCACGGGGGAGCGAATTCCGCGCGTGTGGGTCACGCGGTCGCGCAAACGGCGGGATACCCGGTATTTCGGCCCTATGCCAAAGTGTGGGAATTGCGGCACAGTCTTGACCGGTTGCTGCGCACGTTCCCGGTACGCACCTGCACCACCAACGTGTTCCATAAGGCGCAACTGACCGGACGGCCATGCCTGTTCGCTTCCATCGGCAAATGCTCCGCACCCTGCGTGAACCGCATTGAAGCGGACGAACACCGGAGGCTGTGCGAACAGCTGGTCGGCGTGATGACCGGACGACTCGGACGGCCATACATCGCCCAGTTGACCCGCGACATGAAAGAGGCCAGCGCCGAACTCGAATTCGAGAAAGCCGCCCGACTGCGCGACCAGATCCAAATGCTGGAAACCGTGGTGCAACAGAACGCCGTCGTCTTCGACCAGGATGTGGACGCGGACGTGTTCGGCTTCGCCAGCGACGAGCTCGAAGCTCCGTGCACGCTTTTTATGTGCGCGCCGGCTCGATTCGCGGCGAACGCAACTGGAGCGTCGAACGAGTTGAGGACATCGATGACGCCGACTTGATGGCCGACCTTCTGGTGCAGGTGTATTCGGACGCCGCCGGGGATAATCACCCCCAGTCGGCCGCGACCATCTCCACTAATCGCGAGGCCATCGGCTCCACGCAAACCATCACGGCCACGGACGCTGTGGCACGCGCCCAGGCACCCGAGAACGCAACACCCGTCAGGAGACCACCGGGCGCGCGGACCTGCTGGCACCCATCGCACCGGTACCGCGCGAAATCATCGTGCCCGTCGAACCGGCCCGCCGTGAGGAACTCGAAGGCTGGCTGACCAATCTGCGCGGGGGAGCGGTGACCATCCGTGTGGCCTCGCGAGGCGACAAGAAGCAGCTTATGGACCGCGCCAACGAGAACGCCAGCCAAGCACTGCAACGCAGCAAGATGAGCCGCATCTCCGACATGGGCGCACGCACCCAGGCCATGAACGATGTGGCCAAGGCATTGGGACTCGCGGAAGCCCCGCTGCGCATCGAATGCTACGACATTTCGAACACTGTGGGCGGTGCCTTCCAGGTGGCCTCCATGGTGGTGTTCGAAGACGCGATCGCCAAGAAATCCGAATACCGACGCTTCGCCATCCGAGGCAAGGACGGCAAAGGCGCGGTGGATGATCTGTCCGCGCTTTACGAGACGCTCACCCGCCGCTTCAAGCACGGCAACATCGCCGGCGACTCCGGCGAAAGCATCGACGCGGAACAGCGTGTGGCCTCGGCCGCCGGCAAGATGACCACTGCCGTGGCGGCGGAGACAATCGCTGCGAACGGTAACGACAATGGTGAGGGCGGTTCCGACATCAGTGGCAAGGGGCACGCGGTGCCGGTCGGAGTGCAGAACGATGCGCGGGAGTCCCCGCCCGACATCGTCCAGCAGAACACAAACCGGCATCACTTTGCCTACAAGCCGAACCTGGTGGTGGTCGATGGCGGCAAGCCGCAGGTCATGGCCGCCGCCAAGGCGCTTGAGGACTGTGGCGTGAACGACGTGGCCGTCTGCGGACTGGCCAAACGCTTGGAAGAGGTGTGGGTGCCGGACGACGACTATCCGATCATCCTCAAACGCCAGTCCGAAGGCATGTATCTGCTGCAGCGTGTACGCGACGAATCCCACCGCTTCGCCATCACCTACCACCGCCAGCAGCGGCGCAAAGGCGCCCTGCGCAGCGCGCTCGACGAGATTCCCGGCATCGGCGAAAGCTACCAGAAGCGGCTGCTCAACCACTTCGGCTCGGTCAAAGCCATGCGCGAAGCCAGTGTCGAGGACTTCGAGAAGGTCAAAGGCATCGGCCACGCCAAAGCCGAAGCGCTGTACAACGCGCTGCACGAGCAGTGAGCCGGCCCGGTCCAGCAGCCCAGAGTAAATTTTCGGTTGCGGGGCCTGTGGTTGACATATTCGAAGCAAAGTGTCGGCTAGCATGGGAACAGACATCAAGGAGGGGATATGGCCAATCATCGTTGCGCTGTACTCGGCAAACCCGTCGCACACTCATTGTCACCCGTGCTTCACAACGCGGCCTACCGTTCGCTGAAACTCGACGATTGGCTGTACGACAAGCACGAGGTGGGGGAAGACGACCTCGACGCTTTCCTCAAAGGCCTTGACTCGACGTGGGCTGGCCTGAGCCTGACCATGCCGTTGAAGAAGACCATCCAACCGTACGGTGTTCCGGAAAATTTGTGGGCCAAGGAACTGAAGGTGGCGAATACCGCGGTATTCGACTGGAGCGTGGCTGCCGATGATCCCGCTTGGCCGAACGGCAAGCCGGGCATCAAGCTATACAACACCGATGTCATCGGCATCCAACTCGCCTTCGACCATGCCAATCGCGAACTCGGCGAACACCACACCGCGTCGAGAAGCGGCACCGCGCTGATCATCGGCAATGGCAACACCGCCACTTCGGCGTTGGCCGCATGCTGCATGATGCCCGAAATCGGCCATATCGTCGTCGCCGCCCGTCACCCCGGAAAAAACACCGGGCTTAAACCAGTGGCCGAAAAGTTCGTCAACGTGCATAACCCGTACAACGAAATCGAATTAGGCGACGATCAGGCCCTGCTCGAGGCAGCCCGCAACGCCACCTATGTCATCAACACGATTCCCGGACACGCGGCCGACAACGTCGCGGATGCCCTCGCCAATGCCGGAACCGAGCCATTCTCCGGACTGCTGTTGGACGTGATCTACGATCCACGCCCCACCAAGCTCATGGAAGCCTGGCGCGCTCATGGCGGTCACGCCATCGGCGGCGAAGAAATGCTGCTGTACCAAGCTCTCGTACAGGTATTGCTGATGACCGGTATCTGGGATGACGACCCGCCCAGCGATGCCGACCAGCGTCTGCAGGACACCACCACCGAAGACGACCAGCTGGAGATCGCGATGCGCAAAGCTCTTGAGGAGGCGCTGTAATGAATCAACAGACAACGAACCGCGATACCGGCGAGGCGGCCGCCACGAATGCGCCGGCGAATTCCGCGACATCCACATCGACTCCGGACAACCAGCCGACCCCGCTTGATGCCTTCGAAGTGCTGCTCATCACCGGTATGTCCGGCGCAGGCCGCTCTCATGCCGCTGACTGCGTGGAAGACATGATGGTATGTGGTCGACAACCTGCCTCCCAAACTGCTTATCCCGCTTGTCGACATGATGACCACCTCCGGTTCCGGATCGGAGTCAGGCGTCCACAAGCTTGCCGCCGTCATCGACGTGCGCTCCAGCTATTTCGACGAGCTGGCCGCCGTGCTCGGCCATCTGGATGATCTCGGCGTCAAAACCCGTATTCTGTTCCTCGACGCCAGCAACGAGGTGCTCATCAAGCGCTACGAATCCGTGCGCCGCCCGCACCCGCTGCAGCACGGCAACCGACTGATCGACGGCATCCTTGAGGAACGTCACCTGCTGGAAGACCTCAAGGAACGAGCCGACTGGGTCATCGACACCAGCTCCCTGAGCATCCACCAGCTGTCCACCAAACTCTACGAGGCGATGCTCGGCTCCGGCCCCACCACCGTGGCAGTACACATCTTCAGCTTCGGCTTCAAATACGGTATGCCCATCGACGCCGATTTCGTGGCCGACGTGCGTTTTCTGCCCAACCCGTTCTGGGTGCCCAGCCTGCGCGAGCTTACCGGGCACGACAAGCCGGTCGCCGACTACGTGCTTTCCAGCAAGGGAGCCAAGGAATTTCTCGACGCTTATGAGAAAGCTATCGAGATTGCGTTGGAAGGATACGCCCAGGAAGACAAGCACTACGTAACCATCGCCGTCGGCTGCACCGGTGGTCAGCACCGGTCGGTGGCGATGAGCGAAGAGCTGGCTCGCCGCTTACGCGCACATGGGCTCAACGTAACCGTTTCCGCGAGAGAACAGCACAAGCGTCACTCATCGTAAGCAGGCGTCGAGCGGTCATCGGGCAAGCGTTCGGTGACCACACTGCGAGAAAGCAGAGCCCATAATACGTATCAAACGGGTTCGCTTGTCCACCAGATTAGGTATCACAGAAAGCCGATGGCTTCCGACCGTGTGACAGCAGATAACGGCACGAAGCGCCTGAAGCATTGAGAAGAACGGGACTGTAGGAGGTAGATCTTGGCTCTTCTGGACGATGTCAAAAGCGAGTTGGCAGCCTTTGAAGGCGATTCGCCAGCCGCGATCAAGGCCCAAGCTGCGGCCATGATCCGTTTTGGCGGCGTCTTCGACCGGTACAGAATACATACGTTATCCAAGCCGTATTCACCTCGCTTGACGTTGCAGAATGGCTGAAGAACACGTTGAGGAACACGTTCGGGCACGAAGCCGAGGTCAATCACCTCACACGTCAGACCCCGAACGGCCCTGTCGAGACCTATGTGGTGCTCGTCACCCGCAACGTAGTGGCCTTGGCTTTGCAGACCGGACTGGTCGACCGCCGCAAGCAGCAGGTCCGTGGACTGCCGTCTGAAGTGGTCAACGGATCCATCGCCCAAATCAAAGCGGCATGGCGCGGCGCCTTCATGGCCCGTGGCTTCCTGTCCGATCCCGGTAAGGCCAGCTTCCTGGAAATCGCTTGCCCCACGGAAGAGGCCGCCATGGCCCTGTGTGGCGTGGCCCGTCGTCTAGGCATCCAGGCCAAGCATCGCACGCTGCGTAGCTCCGAGCGCGTGACACTCAAGGATCCCGACGCATCGAACGCATGCTCAAGCTCATGGGCGCCACCCGTTCGGCTCGCGAATGCGGACCGTAAGCGTTCCGATGGCGAGGCCCGCGGCAAGGCCAACCGTCTGGCCAACTTCGATGACGCCAATATGCGCCGTTCCGCCAAGGCCGCCGCCGAAGCCAGCGAAAAAGTGCAGTCATGCTTTCGAAGTACTCGGCGATAACATTCCGGACAACCTCCGTCAGGCCGGCCAGCTGCGCATCGATCACGTGGACAAGAGCCTCGAGGAGCTCGGCAAGATCGCCGAACCGCAAATCACCAAGGATGCGATTGCCGGCCGAATTCGCCGACTGCTTCAACTTGCCGAGAAGACGGAGAAGGCTCGCGCAGCCGAAGGCAAGTAACCCGACAATCCGATTTGCCGTGCCTATTCGGCAAAACGCGACAACGATGTGACAAAACACCGCATTCAGTCAGTAGACGAATGCGGTGTTTTGTTCCGGAATGCCTGTAATATGCAAAGTGGCAAAATTGGCCACTTTGACGTGCGATTCGTCAAGGAAAGGATATTCATGAAGACACTCAAGGACCTTGGAGATCTCAAGGGCAAGCGCGTTCTGGTTCGCGCTGATTTCAATGTTCCGCTGGACGGCACCACCATCACCGATGACGGTCGAATCAAGGCTGCTCTGCCGACCATCAAGACCCTGCGCGAAGAAGGCGCCAAGGTCATCCTCATGGCCCACCTTGGCCGCCCGAAGCAAGGTCGTTCCTGAGCTGAGCCTGGCCCCGGTTGCCGCCCGCCTCGGCGAGCTGCTCGGCACCAACGTGCCGCTGGCCAAGGACACCTACGGCGAGGACGCTCAGGCCAAGGTCGCCGCCATGAACGATGGCGACGTTGTGCTGCTTGAGAACGTTCGTTTCAACCCGGAGGAGACCTCTAAGGACGCCGACGAACGCGCCGCTTACGCCAAGAAGATCGCCGCCCTCGGCGAGGCCTTCGTTTCCGATGGCTTCGGCGTGGTCCACCGCGCTCAGGCTCCAACTACGACGTTGCCGCCGATCTGCCGGCCGCCGCTGGCCTGCTGGTCGAGAAGGAAGTCAAGGCACTGTCCCGCGCCACCGTGAACCCGGAGCGTCCGCTGACCGTCGTGCTCGGCGGCTCCAAGGTCTCCGACAAGCTCGGCGTCATCGAGAACCTGCTCGACAAGGCCAACCGTCTGGTCATCGGCGGCGGCATGGTGTTCACCTTCCTCAAGGCCAAGGCTACGAGGTCGGCACCTCCCTGCTGGAAGAGGACCAGATCGAAACCGTCAAGGGCTACATGGAGCGCGCCGAGAAGAACGGCGTCGAACTCGTGCTGCCGACCGATGTCGTCATCAACCCGGTCTTCCCGAAATCCGATGAGGACATCGCTCCGGAAGTCGTGGCCGCCGATGCCATTCCGGCCGACAAGATGGGTCTGGACATCGGTCCGGAATCCCAGAAGCTCTTCCACGATAAGATCGTCGATTCCAAGACCGTCGTGTGGAACGGCCCGATGGGCGTGTTCGAGGTCCCGACCTTCGCTGAAGGCACCAAGGCCGTGGCCCAGGCTCTCGTCGATGCCACTGCTGCCGGCGCATTCACCATCGTCGGTGGTGGCGATTCCGCTTCCGCAGTGCGCAACCTCGGCTTCCCGGAGGATGGCTTCTCGCACATCTCCACCGGTGGCGGCGCCTCCCTCGAGTTCCTCGAGGGCAAGGAACTGCCGGGCCTGAAGGTGCTCGACTGATCTCAGAATCATGAAGGGGTGCTTCCTCATCAGTGGGTGGGGGAGCACCTTTTGCGTATTTCGCATACAATGTCACAAGAACGACCTTTCGCTTTGACGAGCACGGACGGGAGACGACGAATATTATGGGGCCGAAACGGATTCCTTTGGTGGCCGGAAACTGGAAGATGAATTTCGATCATCTTGAAGCGACGTATTTCGTACAGCAGCTTGCATGGAATCTTCGGGCCGTCCATTTCGACTACAAACGTTGCGAAATCGCATTGATGCCGTCATTCACCTCACTCCGCAGCGTGCAGGTCGCCGTCGAATCGGACAATCTGAAAATCCGCTACGGGCCCAAGCCGTCTCAGTCACCTCGCAGGGAGCGTTCACCGGCGACGTCTCCGCCGATATGATCGCCCATCTCGGCTGCTCGTACGTGATCGTCGGCCATTCGGAACGACGCAAATACCATCCCGAAGACGACGCGAACATCGTCGACCAGGTGAGGGCCGTGCTTGCTGCCGGCATGCAGCCGATACTTTGCGTCGGAGAAAGCTACGAGGAACGGCGCAAAGGCATAGAGCTCGATTTCGCGGTCGGCCAGGTGCACGACGTGACGCGGGACCTGTCCGATGAGGAGGCCGCGAAGCTGATTGTGGCGTACGAGCGGTATGGGCGATCGGCACCGGCATGGTGGCTACGCCTCAGTCGGCACAGGACGCGGCCAGGGCGATCCGAAACGACCTGTCCGATACGTTCGGAACACGGGTCGGCGAAACGGTGCGAATCCTGTACGGCGGTTCGGTGTCCTCGAAAAACGCGGTGGAACTGATCAACGAGCCGGATGTGGACGGCTTCCTGATCGGCGGCTCCGCGTTGAAGGTCGATGAACTCACACGCATCTGCAAGCTGACATTGGAAACAACCGCCTGAAAACTTTTAAAAAGCATGGTTGGACGCTCGATTTTTTCAACACCATGCGCTATTATCAGAAACAGTGTTTACGAACTGGAGGTTCACCCGTGTCCGCTATGGCTACTGTCAAGCTTGTGCTGCAGATTCTTCTTGTCATCCTCAGCCTCTTGCTCACCTTGCTTATCCTTATGCACAAGGGTAAAGGCGGCGGCTTGTCCGACATGTTCGGCGGCGGACTCACCCAGAACGCGGGTTCCTCCGGTGTCGCGGAAAAGAACCTGAACCGTTGGACCGTCATCATCGCCCTGCTGTGGGTGGCCATCATCATCGCCCTCGGTCTGATGACGAAATTCAACCTCATCTGATTGACGTAATTTGGTTTGGCCCATGACCGGCTTCACGGTCATGGCCAAACTTGTCTCCGGCTAGATTGCTCCCGCAAAGGATTCAAATGACTTCGACAAACAACACCTATGATGACGTGACCATGGTCGTCGCCGATCTGGACGGCACACTGCTGCACGACGGAGAGACTTTCGAGGACCGTTTCCTGACGCAACGATCCATTGACAGCATCAACCGCATGCACGACGCCGGCATCAAATTCGTGGTGGAGACCGCGCGACCGGTCAGCACCGGCTACTCGTTCGTGCAGAAGCTTCCGGTTGACGCCGTCGCCTATCTCAACGGGGCGCTGTTGGATTTCAACCCCGTCTCGTCCGATTACGATATGCTCACCTCACCGACACTGCCGAAGGACGGACATCTGCAGAAGATCGGATTCTCTTCGAAAAGGGCCTGCGAGGTCTGCAAGTACCTGCTGGAGGAACTGCCTGGCATGGAAGTGGGCATCGTCATGGATGATGTCAGGTACACGAATTTCGACGTCACGAAATACTGGAAGACGCAGACCTGGCGATACACGGATTTCGATGACGTTCCGGACGGCACCGCGGACAAGCTGATCCTGTTCCCGAACGAGGAGCAGTGGAAGCGTGTGGGACGGCTCATCCCCGACGATTTCGACGTGCATATCTCCGAAGGCTCGCTGTGGATGCTGATGAATCCGCAGGCCAATAAGGAGCATGCATTGAGCATCCTCGCCGATCGCATGTCGACGCCGTTGTCACGGACCGTCTCATTCGGCGACGATTTGGTGGACATCGCCATGCTTCGTGAATCCGGCAGGGGAGTGGCCGTGGCCAACGCGAACCCCGACGTGTTGAAAATCGCCGATGAGATCTGCCCTTCGAACAATGATGACGGCGTGGCCCAATGGTTGAGAACAATCTGCTTTGACCGCCCCCCCCCACATGGAGTCTTTTCACGGAATTGAACTCATTCATGCAGCGGCATGAAACACATCCACCAAAATTGAACTCTTTGTCTTTCTTGGTGCCCTGTCGTGCTATTCTTTGAACTAGCTTTTGTTTAAATTGAACTGGAAGGATAGGCATGACGGAATCATTCTCGACCAGATTGAATGATGCCATGGCATTACGCGAGCTTAAACAGATTGATTTCGTTCATGCTGCGGAAAAGTTCAATATCAAGCTCGGCAAAAGCCATATGAGCCAATACGTCAGTGGCAAAACCGTTCCCCGTGCCGATATCGCGCATTTCCTTGCCGCGTATCTGCGGGTCAACGAGGATTGGCTGATGGGCAAGGATGTTCCCATGGAAGAGCATGCCGCGATTTTGCCGGATTTTGCCGGTGAACAGCCCGACCATGTTGACGATGCATCCGAGCAACCGACAGAAGGAAGAACCATGCGCACTTTTACGAAATCCCACAAGCTCGACAACGTGCTGTACGACGTCCGTGGACCGGTCGCCGACGAGGCCGCGCGCATGGAGGCCGCCGGCACGCACATCCTGAAACTCAATATCGGCAATCCGGCACCGTTCGGCTTCCGCACGCCGGATGAAGTGTCTACGACATGTCGCAGCAGCTGCCCGACACGGAAGCTATTCGCCGTCGAAGGGCCTGTTCTCCGCGCGCAAAGCCATCATGCAGTATGCGCAGCTGAAGAACATCCCAACGTGTCCATCGACGACATCTACACCGGCAACGGCGTCAGCGAACTTATCAACCTGTCCTTATCCGCGTTGCTGGACAACGGCGACGAGGTACTCGTGCCGTCGCCGGATTATCCGCTGTGGACAGCTTGCGTGAATCTGGCCGGCGGAACCGCGGTGCATTACGTCTGCGATGAGGATTCCGAATGGTATCCGGACATCGACGACATGCGTTCCAAGATTACCGACAAGACCAAGGCGATCGTCATCATCAATCCGAACAATCCGACCGGCGCGCTGTATCCGAAGGAAGTGCTTCAGCAGATTGTCGATCTTGCGCGAGAGCACCAGCTCATGATCTTCTCGGATGAGATCTACGACCGTCTGGTCATGGATGGGTTGGAGCACATCTCCATCGCGTCCCTTGCGCCTGACCTGTTCTGCGTGACGTTCTCCGGATTGTCGAAGTCCCATATGATCGCCGGCTGGCGTGTCGGCTGGATGGTGCTGAGCGGCAACAAGCGTCTCGCCAAGGATTACATCGAGGGTCTGAACATGCTGGCCAACATGCGTATGTGCTCGAACGTGCCTGCGCAGTCGGTGGTGCAGACCGCATTGGGCGGCCATCAAAGCGTCAAGGATTATCTGGTGCCCGGCGGCCGCATCTACGATCAGCGCGAGTTGGTGTACAACATGCTCAACGATATTCCAGGCATCACCGCGGTCAAACCGAAAGCGGCGTTCTACATCTTCCCGAAGATCGATGTGAAGAAGTTCAACATCCATTCCGATGAGCAGTTCGCGCTTGACCTGCTGCATGACAAGCATATCCTCATCAGCCACGGCGGTGCGTTCAACTGGCAGGAACCGGACCACTTCCGTGTGGTCTATCTGCCTCGCATCAGCATGTTGAAGGAGACCATCGGCGAAATCGGCGACTTCTTCAGCACGTATTGGCAGGCTTGATTTTCGGTTCGCTTTTCTTTCGATTATGGCCGCGATCTGATATCGCGGCCTTTTTGTCTTTCCGTATGTCTTCTGCGCGTATTATTCCGGCATACGTAAAAGAGGTCTCCATCAAAAGATGGAGACCTCTCGGCTTTTATCCGTTTAACGGTGCTGTATCAGCGAATGATTCAGCCGTTGACGCGGTCGATGCCAGCCTGGACGTCGGCGAGGACGGTGTCCCAGGACTTGATGAAGGCTGCGACGCCGTCAGCTTCCAGCTTGTCGGTGACATCCTTGATGTTGATGCCCAGATCGGCGAGCTTGTTCATGATGGCGTGGGACTCTTCGTAGGTGCCTTGATGGACGGAGCGCCATTGCCGTGATCGGCGAGAGCGTTCAGGGTCTTCTCCGGCATGGTGTTGACGACGAACGGAGCAACGAGCTCGTCGACGTACTTGCAGTCGGAGTAGGCGGCGTTCTTGGTGCCGGTGGAGGCCCACAGCGGACGCTGCTTCTTGGCGCCCTTGGCTTCAAGAGCAGCCCAACGCGGATCGTTGGCGAACTTGTTCTCGAACAGCTCGTAAGCCAGGCGAGCGTTGGCCACAGCGGCCTTGCCCTCGAGAGCCTTGGCTTCGTCGGAGCCGTTGGCTTCCAGCAGCTTGTCCACAGCGGTGTCCACGCGGGAGACGAAGAAGGAAGCGACGGAGCCGATGTGCTTCAGGTCGTGGCCGTTGGCGTCAGCTGGGCGATGCCCTCGATGTAGGCGTCGATGACCTGCTCGTAACGCTCCAGGGAGAAGATCAGGGTGACGTTCACGGAGATGCCCTTGGCCAGGGTGGCGGTGATTGCCGGCAGGCCTTCGAGGGTGGCCGGAATCTTGATCATGGCGTTCGGACGGTTCACCTTGGCCCAGAGTTCCTCGGCCTGCTTCTCGGTGGCCTCGGTCTCGTGAGCCAGACGCGGATCCACTTCGATGGAGACGCGGCCGTCAACGAAATCGGACTTCTCGGCAACCTCACGGAAGATGTCGGTGGCGTTGCGCACGTCGGTGGTGGTGAGCTCGCGCACGGCGGTCTCAACGTCGACCTTGCCCAGTTCCTTCAGCTGCGGATCGTACGGGCCGACCTCGTGCAGAGCCTTCTGGAAGATGGACGGGTTGGTGGTCACGCCGACAACGTTCTTGTTGGCGATGAGATCCTGCAGAGAGCCGGACTCGATGCGGGAGCGGGACAGGTCGTCCAGCCAGATCGAGACACCGGAGTCAGAGGTGCGCTGAGTTGCTTCAGTCATTGTTTTTCTCCTTGATACCTTTTTGGATCAAATCTTGTTTATCGGTGAAAGGGGAGGGGCGCATGCTGTCGTGTCCCTCCCCGTATCATCACTTGGCGGCTTCGACTTCCGCGATGGAGCCTTGGCG
>ENA-OQIR01000804-OQIR01000804.1-human-gut-metagenome-genome-assembly--contig:-NODE-804-length-12350-cov-2.585945_pt1 | contig 12350 bp, 14 predicted proteins | sample MGYA00242580_ERZ504745 | MGnify/ENA primary metagenome ERZ504745 (study PRJEB26092, sample SAMD00036214) | human gut metagenome | host: Homo sapiens | study: EMG produced TPA metagenomics assembly of... | reverse complement strand
TTTTCTTTTCAACAAGCATTCCGATAATAAACGAAAGTAGGAAAACGAGCAGCCAAATCAAAACTCCGTAGTGTGCCTTGAGCTGCCATACTTTTCCTATATACATATCCGGCGTGATTTTTGTGGCGTTTATTTTGATAATAAAATCGCCCAACACTTGTCCGATCAAAATTCCTGTCCAGTTTCCAGCTGTTGTGATAAGAGCTGCTCTATACATTTCCAGAAAACAGAAAGTAACAGATGCAACCCATAAACACAAATAATAATGGGCTGCTGTCCATTCAAACAAGTAGACTTCATGAAACACTGTTTGAGAAAGAAGATAGCACACCACATATGCTAAAAATACGATCAGCAAAAATCCGAGACAAGTTTTCTTTTTTGATGCTGTGTTCTTCATACGGCTTTTGAATCCTATTCCAATGTGTACTGCCATCTTTGCGTTTCATTATAAAACAGCTTGGCTGCTTACTTCGATACTATTTCGACAGTTGGCATTTTGCCTTCCAATCCGAGTTCGTCATCTTCTGCAACTCTATAATTGGTAACATTTATTGAATACATATAATCTGAAATATTTGGATTTTCTTCATCGTCTGGAAGTTCAACTTCAAAAGTCTCAAACTCAAAACACATTAAGCTGTTCCTTCAATAAGTTCACCAGTTAAGTCTTTCTGGAAATGAAGCAAAAATGGTCTGTCCTGAAAGAAGTGAACAACTGCAACCGTTTTTCCCGGCAGCGCATAGTAATCGGGCAGGAGTTGCTCAACAGTAGCCGTAAAAGAACCCGAAAACTGTGCAAAATGCTTTTGGCTTTCGGTCATTTGCTGTTTCCCGTCATTATACCCTGCCTCGTAACCAGCGGCATAGCTTCTTCGTATTCTGCATTGTGCGCATCTGAACTTTGAGCATTATTTCCGCAGCCAACCAATGTAAGTATCAGCACAAGGCCAAGAACTATTGTAGCCCTCTTTTTCATATTGTTTCCTCCTTCCATGTTTTCCTTCGCCTTTATCGGACTTTTCCACAGCTTTTGCAAAATCGTCGAGAAAAAGTTCTGTATCTTTTTCATTCGTACCACTTACCCCATTATTAGAATTGAAAATTAGTAGCCCTTTGATATAAATAAGTAAACGATGAATCCACCCACAAACAACTTCAGCAATTATCAAACACTTCAAGTGTTGCTGCAATTTTTCGGGGTCAATTTCGCCTTTTTTCAGAAAATCATAAATTGAATTTCGCAATTTATCTATGTCTTCCTGCTTGATTTCCAGTTTCAAATAAAAATTTTTCCCGAAAAGGAGCTGGTGCATCCCATAATATATTGAAAGCAATATTAAAAATGAAGTAATACTTACAAGCGCTGGCTGGGTCCAGCTTATTGTCATACCTTCTACCGATGTAAGATTTCTATAAAAAACAATATCACTTAAACCAGCTACAAACAACAGAAAATTCCAAACCAAAAATGTATATAAAGTTTTCTTCATTGTCTATACCTTCTTTCACTACTGCCCACATCGCTGGCAATATCGAATTCCTACTTTATTTTTATGCTCTCAATTTTTACAAATCATCAAACCTACCCTCCTTGCTTTTTGTTTAGATAACGAAATTTAAGCCTGATTTATTTCGTTTGTCCACAAAATTTTTCAAAATCGTATAGCTGCACATAAATTTCCAGAAAACTTGTAGCACAATCACGACTTTTCTTTTCATTCAATCAAACCACCACGCAGTTCCAACCACAGGTTATCCATGGCCTGTTCCTCGGTCTTTTTGGCGCGGCCTTTTGTCAGGTGGAAGTATATCGCCGTACCGATCAAAGGATGTTCCTCACCATCGGTGAAGCCATAGCGGTACAGCAGGTAGGTCTGCTCTCGCTGGGTCAGCCGTTTCAGGCCATCGTACAGTTCCCGGCGCGATTCCTGCTCCTCCATAATGCTCTGTGGCTGCATGGCGTAGGGGTCGGCTATGGCTTCGATGCGCCGCAGTTGTTCCTCTCCCGGCAGAACATCATCCAGCGAAACGCGCTGGTAGCAGATACCGTCCTTATCCTCCGTCACCATCCGCTGTTCAAAAGTGGCAAAGGCATCCCGTACCATGTCCATCATGGCGTTGCGAATGGCAGGAGCCGCATAGGTCAGGAACTTCATGCCGCGCGCCGCATCAAATTTCGGCACGGCTTTCCATAAGCCAGATTCCCCGCCTGTTTCAAATCGTCCGTGTCAAGATTCAGACCGGACTGTGCCAGATTCATACTGCGGAAAAGGTCATTTGCCACCTTGCCGATAAAGGACTTGTTGTTTTCAATCAGGCTGTCCAGCGCGGCAGCATCGCCTTTCTGCGCCAGCGCACAAAGCCGTTCATTCGTCTGCTTCATGGGCGTTTTCCTGCTCTGCGGCAGACTGCAAGATTCCCAGCAGACCGTTCCGCAGCTGTTCCAGCGCTTCCGGCGTAGCTCCTTCCATGCCCGAAACGCTGTCCAACATTGCATCTGTCAACTGCTCTGCCGTGATCGTTGGGTGCTGCACATCCTGCCCTTTGGTCAATTCGGTGAACATCTTCTCTGCCACTTTCTTGCTCATGGCTTCCTGTTCGGCGTAATGGCTCCCGATACCCTTTTTGATTTCCTTGACCGCTGCCATGAAGTACGTCTCTATGTCATCAAGGTCGCCCTGATACACGGGCTTCTCCGAAGGCTGATGTCCTTTGCGGCTTTGGCTGCCTCCGGGGTCTTGACCTTTGTGCGCAACAAGGTGCTCAATGTCGTGAGCATGGCGTTCTGTGCTGCGATGCCGGATGCAAAAGTATCATCAAAATACTGCGCTATGCGGTAAGTAAGCTCTGCAAAGCGGGTGTTTTCCAGCAGCAGATTGACCACCTCTGCATTGACACGCCCTGTGTAGAGGTTCTTTGCAGCTTCTACGGACAAGCCCAGCTCGGCAATGTCGTAGTTCTTGCGGTCAGGGATGTTGGTTTCTCCCAGCAGGAAATCCGTGGACACGTTGAACAGCCTTGCAATCTTCAGCACCTGCTCATGGGTCAGGGTTCCTTTCGCACCACTGATAAAACGGCTGATAGTGCTTTTAGAGCAGCCGATTTCCTTGGCAAGCTCCGGTTGGCTGATGTTGTGCTCTTTCATCAAGTCCGCAAGACGGACGTTGGATGGTGCGGGCAGATATTCCTGTGCCATGTGGTCGGCCCTCCTTTTTGAGCTTTTTCCTCATTATAATACGCTCTGCCGTTTTGTTCAATATACGGTTACCTCTCCACCCTTGCTGTTGCAGCCCTGCAACCAGCAAGGGCATTTTTCTTTTTCCGTTGCAGTTCTGCCGCTTTTTCGCCTTTCCTGCAAAATTTTCCGTATATTCAGGCAGGAAGCAAAAAGCACCAGAGTTCCCACTTTGGGGTACTCTGGTGCAGTACATAACATCGCCCTGCCCGGTGGCCGCAGGGTGCGGGGCTTTGTAGGCATCGAGCCGCTTGTCCACCCCTGCCCGTAAAAAGTGCATTTTTTCACGGAAGAAGTTCGTACAACCTGTACGGTATGTACTTGTACGCATCTGTACGGCGAATTGAAACAAATTAAAACGAATTATCGTTTATATTTCGGATTTCCGTACGTCGTACGAGCCGTACAGGTTATTTGAAGTCCGTACGCAATTTTTTCAGATGCGTACGGAGCGATCAAGTTCGCATTGTGCGAACTTGATCGTAGCTCTCCCGCAGGAGACGTTTTCCCTCGTTCCCCCTCGGAGAGTCCTCGAAGAGCCCACTACACTTTGCAGCCCATAGGGATGAAAGTGTTATAGTGGGTTATTACACTTCCGGGGAAGTGCATCTCCGTCCCCGTCACCTTCCTCTGAACCCCGAAAGGAGGGATGCCCTTTGGCAAGAAACGATGGCGTTGACCGCACCAGTGTCCGAAATCTCGCCGTTTCGGACAAGGCCGTTGGCAACACCCAGAAGCACAATGAGCGTGAAAAGGACAGCTATCGAAACCCCGACATTATCCCCCAACGCACCTCATGGAACGTCCACTTCAAAAAGCCAACCGCCAGCTACACCGACCTGTTCGCCCAGTTGGAAGCCGATGGAACCATCTCCACGCGCGGCCTGAAACCGGATGCCACCACTACTGTGAGCTTGTCTTTGATGTCAACTCAGCCTACTTCGACAACCACGGCGGCTACGAGTTCGCCAAGCAGTTCTATGCGGATGCCTACAAAGCAGCCGTTCAGATCGTGGGTGGTGAGCAGTATATCCTCTCGGCAGTCATGCACGCGGATGAGATCAACCACGCCATGACCGAAGCACTGGCCGGGAGGTCTACCACTACCACCTCCATGTGGTCTATGTGCCTGTGGTGGAAAAGCAGATCCTCTGGTCGAAACGCTGCAAGGACAAGGCACTGGTCGGCACAGTCAAGGAGACCGTCATGCAGATCAGCCGGAGCAAGAAGTGGGCATCCAAGCCCCTGCTGGACGATGCCGGAAAGCCTGTGCTGCAAAAGAACGGCAAGCCAGTCCTGAAGAAGTCGTACAGTGTCCTGCAAGACGATTTCTTCCACTATATGCGCAACGCCGGGTATACGGATGTAGAGCGCGGCGAGCGTGGCAGCACCGAAGAACACCTAACCGTCACCCAGTTCAAAGTCCAACGGGAGCAGGAGCGGCTGGACAGCCTGACCGCCCAAGTCGACCAAAAGGCGCAGTCGCTTGCCAAAACCAGTCAGACCCTCTCCAAAAAGGAGAAGGAACTTGCCGCTGTGCAGAAAAAGGCCAACGCTCACGAAAGAAGCCCTCATTCATGCGCGCGATCTGGATTATATCGGCAAGCGCACCTTTCTCGGTAACTACTCGCTGACCGAAGAAGAATTTTCCAAGCTGAAAAAGCAAGCCGACCACGGCTATATGATGGACGTGGAGAACCACCGCTTGAAAGAAGAACTTTCCACCGCCAAGAAGGAGGCCGTTCGTTGGAGCAACAAGTACCACGACCTGTGGTACGACGTGAAACCCTATCTGGATGCTCTCCACCGTGCGCCCGAACTGGTGCGCGGCTTTCTAGAAAAGATTCTTGCCCCCAAGCAGGAGCACACCATGAATGTGCCGCAGCAAAACCGTAAGCGTGGGCAAGATATGGAACTTTGATTTTCGGAGGATACTATTTGAACAAAAAGAAGAAGTCAAACAAATCCGGCTACCCGGATGAAGCAATCAAGACCCTTGCACGTTGCTTTTATCCCTCCATGGTTGAGTTTTTCAACAGCGAGGAAGGCCAGCGTGAATACGAAGAATGGCTGAAAGAGCAGGAATCTCTACAAGCATTGCCTGTTGCAGCATAAAAACAGCAGGACGCTCCCAGAGAAGGGAACGCCCTGCTTTACATAGATGTTTCTTACCGGGGTGTGTCCGCTTGGGCACACCTCTTATTTTTTTGCCCTTAATCTTCTAACCCATGGCTCCCGGCTGCATTTTTCAAATATTCCTCTGGGGCACCGTTCAGAATCAGCTCTGCATACGCCAGCGGGTCGTTATAGATTAGGTAGTCCAGTTCTGTTTGCTACGCCATGGTAACATCCAGCGCATCTTCGACCTTGGCGCAACAAGCCACCACACACAAAATGTACAACTTGTTCGATTTCGAAAGAAAGTTTCTTCACTTCTTTGTACTAAAAGTCAACTTTTTCGTAAATTTTTCTGATTTCACTTTCAATTTTTCTACATTTATGATATATAATAAGAGAGTATAAGAACAATCTTTATGTGCAATCATCGTTATGGATGTATCAAAATGCCCACAACAAGACATGATATTGGTTACCACGCACGCTTGATATAAAAGCAAATGCCATTATAGAACAGAATTATTTTATTCCAAGTAGTAAGGATACCGAATGGCTCGGTGAGGGAGTGTACTTTTTTGCTCATAAGCAACATGCTATAGATTGGGCTAATAGGGAGCTTCCAAGCCACGAAACATTGGGAAAGCCTCTTGTGTGTTATCGGTGGACTTGGATTATGAACCATCTGATTTGCTAGACTTGGATGATCCCGAACAGTTGCAAATGTTAAATGACTTTGTTTCTGCATCTATGGAAAAATTGAAATCGAGTAAATCTGCACCAGTGGTAAATTTATCTTCTGATGCAAAACATCAACGTTGGTGTTTTGCATGTAACTTGTATCGTCGGCTCAATTCGTCTATTAAATTGACTTCTTATACTTTTCATTTTGGTATGACACCGCTTGGCTTACATCAGAACCAACGTCAGATCTGTGTAAACAATCCAACAGTTATTTCGAATATTAGAAAGGAGACTTTATGATGATGCACCCAGATTTCCGGGCTCTTCTTGACGCGTACACCCCAGATGAGCTGGCAAGTATCTTTCGTGAGGAATTAGAGGCTCTCCAAATCCCATATACCACAAATAGTTCTGAAAATTCCTATTTTGCTCCGCTTTCTAGTAATGATTTTGACTCAGTAATTTTTGATTCAAATTGGATGATTCATAATCCTACTGTCAAAGCATATATTCGACCAGTAGATTACCAGAAGCAGCCGTTTTTATCTCAAAATTCAGTATCTATTACATCTAATAGTACGCGGTCGAATTCAGTATTAGTTAAATATAACTGGATTAGTCTTTGTGACTTGGGTCGTATTGCCTAACATCAAGCGGGTGAAGATAATGAACGAACAAAACCAGAGTATCCTTTCTTTTTCCCATATTGTTTTTGACGAGCTTTCTTTTAAACGCATTGGTTTTCGTCAACCGGATGAACAAGAAATTCAAACGACAATCGGATGTACAGTACGGGCTTTTGCTCCCAATCAATACGGTGTAACGCTTACGGTACAGGCTGATAAGTCGAACGAGTATAATGCTTCTGCTCAAATTACTGGTTATTGCGAAATTAATGATGATTTTCCGCAACGCGACTTAATTTTAAGGGAAAATGCAGCTGCTATTCTATACCCTTACGCTCGTTCTGCGCTCTCTCTCCTAACTGCACAACCCGAGACTACACCGATTGTTCTTCCGGTGGTAAACATTCACGACTTAGCAAAGAACGCTTCTGGTGACAATGTTGACGGTAATTCCAATTAAAGAGATATAAAGACCACAAAACTATACACTTTGTTTTTGTGGTCTTTATATTTTACATCTTAATCTTCTAACCCATGGCTCCCGGCTGCATTTTTCAAATATTCCTCTGGGTCACCGTTCAGAATCAAATCGGCATAGCCCAGCGGGTCATTGTAGATGAGATAATCTAACTCTGCCTCTGCGCCATAGTCACATCCAGCGCATCCTCGACCCCGGTGCAGTCAATATAGATCATTCTCCCATCCCGGAGCAGCAGCTCCACGCACCGGTGTCCATGTTGAAATGGCAGGCTCTTGCATCGTACTTCATAATCATACCCTCCAAATCTTGTTATCAGCTTACGGTCTATGACAAGGTATCGGAGTTTTGCGCCGTCCACGGGAGCCTTCGTTGTTGTACCCGAAGAAAACGAAAATCCGAACCCTTCTCCAATCGGAAATAGGTTCGGATTTTTCTTGTTTGGTGGGCGCGGTGGATTCGAACCACCGAAGCTGAAAAGCAGCAGATTTACAGTCTGTCCCCATTGGCCACTCGGGAACACGCCCAGATTCTGTTCACGTCCGTTGCCGGACGACTTGTTTATTTTATCAGACTGCGGGCGATTTGTCAACTACTTTTTTCGGATTTTTGCAGCTTTTCTGCGGAAGCTGTCGGCAGGATCAGTTTTGGGTCAGATGTTTCCGGCGCTCGTAATCCCGCAAGGCGGCAATGGCTTCGCCGGACATGGGGTATAGGGCAATGAGATTGAATATGGTCATCAGGCCGATGCCCACATCCCCCAGATCCCACACCACAGTATAGCCTCCAGGCCGCCCACCATCAGCATGACAAGGGCCAGCACTTTATAGGCTGTCTGCCAGCCCCAGCGGTCGCCAAAGAGGTACGCCACATTGGAGCGGGCATAGAACAGGATGCCGATGAAGGTGGAGAAGCTGAACAGCGCCAGCGTGACGGCAATGAACACCACGCCAAAGCTGCCCAGATGGTACTGCGCCGCTGCCTGCAGCAGGTCCATGCCGGTCAGCCCAGTGGTGACATTTGCGGGAGCCAGCAGCATCATAAAGGCAGTGCAGCTGCAGATGACCACCGTGTCGATCAGGACACCCAGTGCCTGCACAAAGCCCATCTTCACAGGATCATCGCAGGAGGCAGCCGCTGCGGCACAGGGAGCCGAACCGCTGCCCGCTTCATTGGAGAACAGGCCGCGCTTGACACCGTTCATCAGCACCGCGCCAAAGCCGCCCGCGGCCACCTGCCGCAGGCCGAAGGCTTCCGAGAAGATGCGGCCCAGCACAGCGGGCAGCTGGTGGAAATTCACCGCAATGATGATGACCGTCATCACAAAATAGCAGACCGCCATGATCGGCACGATAACATCCAGGCTTTTCACGGTGGCATCCCTGCGCAGGACAATGACCGCCGAGAGCACCACCAGCACCACCGTGGTCACCATGGGCGGGATGGAGAACGCATTGGCAAAGGCAGAGCTGACCGAGTTGCTGATGACCTGGCTGATGCCGCACCAGCAGATGAGGCCCGAAATGGCAAACAACACCGCGATGATAGAATGACGCAGCTTTTTGCCCCGCTTGCGCTCGGCCAGCACATGGATGTAGTAGCCGGGCCGCCGCGCTGCCCGCCATAGAGCGGGTCGGGCTGCCGGTACTTCTGGGCCAGTGTGGATTCCACAAAGGAGGTGGAGGCCCCCAGCAGGGCCGTGACCCACATCCAGAACACCGCACCGGCACCACCGGCAGACACTGCCGCCACCACGCCAACCAGATTGCCCATGCCTACGGGTGGCCGTGGAGACGATGAGCGTCTGAAAAGAGGAAAGGCTGTCCATGCTCTGGTTCTTCTCGCAGACAGCGGCGATCATATCCCGGAACAGCCGCACGGGCAGCAGCCGGGTGCGCAGGGTGAAGAACACGCCCGCCGTGAGCAGCAGCACCGCCATCAGCGAAATGCCGATGCCGCCGCCCACCGGCAGGGTGAACAAATCACCCCAGAGCAAGTTGTATACCGTTTCGATCAAATGGGACATTCTGAGGAGCCTCCTGTTGTGTGATTACTTTATTATAATACAGCACTTCAGGTTTGTAAATCAGAAAATCCAAGCGCAAGGAAAACAAAAAATCCGAACCCTTCTCTTTCGAGAAAAGGTTCGGATTTTCATGGTTTGGTGCGGATAAGAGGACTTGAACCTCCACCGAGTTGCCCGATTAGAACCTGAATCTAACGCGTCTGCCAATTCCGCCATATCCGCATATTCTGTTGTATTCGTGAGCTGTGACGCTCGGAACGATAGTTATTATACCAGATATGGCAGAATTGTCAAGCATTTTTTCAAAAAAACTTTTTCCTCACTACAAAACGTCATACTTTCGCGAAAAAAGCCCTTTGCAGGCCGATTTTCCGGCGGTGCAGAGGGTCGGAGTTTCTTTGTTTTTTTTCTTCAGCAGGCAGCCGTTCCGGAGGCAGAAGATCAGACTTTGCCCCACACCAGCCACAGGTACGCATAACCTGCCAGCACGGCGACCAGCGTAAAGGGCACGCCGATGCGCAGGAAGTCGCGGGTGGTGACGGTCTCGCCGTTTTTGCGCAGAATGCCAATGGCCGCGATATTGGCCGAAGCACCGATGGGGGTCAGGTTGCCGCCCAACGTTGCACCGGTGAGCAGGCCGAAGTAAAACACATAGGGTTCCACGCCCATGCCATCGTTCATCAGGGCGGCGATGCTTTGCACCACCGGCAGCATGGCGGCCACGTAAGGGATGTTATCGATGAAAGCCGAAAGCACCACCGACACCACCACCAGCAGGGTGAACAGCCGGAAAGGGCTTTCCCCTGCCACGGCATGGAACAGCCGGGCTGCTGCGTCGATAACACCCGCCGCGTGGATGCCCGCGATCACGATGAACAAGCCAAACAACAGCAGCAGGGTATCGCAGTCCAGCTCGCCCAGCACATGCGCCAGCGGCTTTGCCGACCCTGCCCGCAGGCAGCGCGCGCCACGCCAAACAGGCACAGCCCCATGCACACAAGACCGCTGCGCAGCTCGTACACCGTGTGCAGCGGCCCGGCTGCAGGCTCCGGCAGGAAAGATGCCGCAATGAGCAGACCCACCGTCAGCAGCATCAGGGCAGTGGGCACATCGTCCTCCACCTCAGTCTCCACCTTTGCGGCGATAGGCTGGGTCTCGCGGCGGAACAGCCACAGCAGCACTGCCAGCGAAGCAAGTGCGCCCAGCTCTACGCCCCAGAAGATGCCCGGACGGCCCCGCATCCAGAAGAAATCGAAGAAATTCATGTCGGCAAAGCTGCCCAGCAGGATGCTGGTGGTGTCGCCCACCAGCGTGGCCGCACCCTGCAGGTTGGAGGACACCGCAATGGCAATGAGCACCGGCACCGGCGAGATCTTCAGCTTGCGGGCAATGGCAAGGCCCACCGGTGCCACCATGAGCACCGTGGCCACATTGTCCACAAAAGCACTGATGACACCGGCGAACAACGCCAGCATACACACCGCCCACTTGACATCCGGCACACGGACGATAAGCATTTCCGCCAGGCGGGCAGGCATTTTGCTCTCGATGAACAGTGCCACCGTACCCATGGTGCCCGCCATCATGAGCAGCACATTATAATCCACGGCCTGCAGCGCGGCGCGGAGTGAAAACTCGTAGACCCCTGCCTCGCCCAGCACAATAAAGAGCACCGCACTGCACAGTGCCACCCACGGGCGGTACTGCTGCATCCGCAGCATCAATACATAGGTAACAGCAAACAGGATCAGTGCAAGTATCATTCGTTGATCTCCCCGCTGCGGGCATCCTCGTCGATCATGCGGTAGCCCACGCCCAGCTCATTGAGGATATAGGCATTGCTGCCCGGACGGCTGCCCAGCTTTTTGCGGATATTGGCCATGTTCACCTGCAGCTTTTTGGTGCTGCCGATGTCGGTATCGCCCCAGATGGCCTTGACGATGGCCGCATAGGTCATCACGCGGCCCGCGTGCTGGGAAAGGAACGCCACGATGTTGTATTCGGTCTGGGTCAGCTTGATCTCCTGCTCGTCCACGAACACCTTACGGCGGTCATAGTTGATGCGCATTCCCTGTGCGCGGAACTCACCCGCCGGGGCATTGCCGCCGTGCATGGCACTGTAGCGGTTCAGCCGCAGGGCAGCGCGCACGCGGGCCAGCAGTTCGCCGGTGCTGAAGGCTTGGTGATGTAATCATTGGCACCCAGATCCAGCGCTTCGATCTTATCCATCTCGTCGGTGCGGGCCGAGAGCACCACGATGGGGGTCATATACTTCTGCCGCACGGTGCGGATGAATTCCAGCCCGTCCCGGTCCGGCAGGCCCAGATCCAGAATGACCAGATCCGGGTTGTGGGAGGCGAACAGAGTCAGGCCCATGGTACAGGTATGGGCCACCAGAGCCTGATAATCGTTGGTGGTGAGCAGCGTTTCGATAAAGCTGCAGATATTTGCCTCATCCTCTACGATCAGGACCTTGAATTTGTTATTGCTCATCTTCTGCATCCTCCATTTCAATTTCTTCGGTCTCCAGCCAGAAGCGGATGGTCGTTCCCTCACCCAGACGGCTCTCGGCCTTGATCTCGCCGCCGTGCGCCTTGATGATGGCCGCACACACCGAAAGGCCGATGCCCATGCCGTGCTTGCGGCTGTCTGCCGGTACATCCGGGTCGTGCCGGAGAACAGCGTTTTCAGCCGTTCTCTGGGGATGCCGCAGCCATCGTCCGTCACCTCGAACACCGCACGATTGCCCACCGTGAACACCTTCAAGGTCAGTTTTGTCATGCCCTCGGCGTGCAGAGCGGCATTTTCCAGCAGGTTCATCAGCACCTGCTGAATCAGCATGGAATCCATGGGGATCACGATAAAGGCATCCGGCGTTTCCAACTCCACCGGGATCTCCGGGTAGCGCTTGCGGAACTTGACCAGCACCGTATCCAGCAGTTCGTCCAGCACAGTGGGGGTCTTTTGCACCGTCACCTTCTCGCTGTCGATGCGGGTGACGGAAAGCAGATTCTCCACCATGCGGGTCAGCCACTGGGCATCGCTGCAGGCTTCGCCAAGCAGTTTAATGGTCTTTTCCTTATCCAGCGAGTCATAATTTTCGATCACAGTGGAGCAGGCACCGTAGATGGAGGTGAGCGGGGTGCGCAGATCGTGAGAACCGCGCGCAGAAGGTTTGCACGC
>ENA-OQIR01000803-OQIR01000803.1-human-gut-metagenome-genome-assembly--contig:-NODE-803-length-12357-cov-3.088880_pt1 | contig 12357 bp, 14 predicted proteins | sample MGYA00242580_ERZ504745 | MGnify/ENA primary metagenome ERZ504745 (study PRJEB26092, sample SAMD00036214) | human gut metagenome | host: Homo sapiens | study: EMG produced TPA metagenomics assembly of... | reverse complement strand
ATATGATCTCTTAACATGATAACGGTATGTACCGGATCAAACTACTAATTTCATTTGATCACTCTAAGGTGCTATTCAATTACTCATATCAGTATTTTCACCAACCATACTGTCTCTAATCCATATATTGAATAATCTACTTATCCTTATCTTTGTTTTCAACACATTTATACCATTAAAACAAAGCTAAAGTCAACCGCTTATTCTGCGAAATAGCATCATTAAATCGGATTTATCATATGATTCTACTTATCTACAAATCATATTCAATATCACAATTATATATAGTATTAAAATATAAGAAATCCATCTATAATCCATTCCCATGAATATTAAAAACTGAATAAACAAAAGTAACCCTAATAGAGAAAAGAAGGCATAAATTCGTTTTGTTGAATTATCATAATAAAAATAGTATAAGCCAATTACTGCCATTGCAAAAATAGCGCCAATACATAAAGATCCAATAATACTTCCATGACCAGAAATATAAACACATGCCGCAACAAAGATCATACATATTAAGGAAATTTTATCTGCTTTTCTATCTTGTCTAAAACTTTCCATTTTGTATACATCTAAATTGTGAATAATATTTGTGACTTCTTCATTCGAATAATTCAAACTCTTTTTACATGATATCAATTCAGCCACAGAAACATGCAAAGATTCAGATAGGGCAGGTAACAATTGAATGTCTGGATATCCTATTCCACGTTCCCATCGGCTAACAGCTTTATCTGTGACATGTAGCTGTTGAGCTAATTCCATTTGCGTCATATTGTTTTCTTTTCTTAACTTACAGATAAACATCCCCATATCTTTTGCGTTCACATATATCACTTCTTTCTATAATAATTTATATCCATTCTATCAAATAGGCAATCAACGTGTCGTTTATACAATGTATTCGGGTTATTTCTATCTGATTTATCATATGAAAAAGGAGTAAAATCATAATTCTACTCCTTACATGCATTATTCTTCTGTATTTTCTTCGGATTCTACTTCAGGCTCTTCATGATCTACCAATGTCATACGCGTTACTTTCGCGTCCCCATTTAAGTTGATCAATCTTACACCTTGTGTATTTCTTCCATAGATTCCTACATTCTCTAAAGCCACACGAATCATGATTCCATCACTGGCAACAATCATCGCATCTTCTTTACCAGTAACCGCACGCATACACATTAGCTTACCAGTCTTTTCTGTGATATTAATTGTGCTAACACCTTTTTTACCACGAGAAGTCAAACGATAATCCTCGAACTTACTACGTTTACCATAACCATTTTCAGAAACAACAAGAACTGTGTCTCCTTCACTTGAGAGTGCAGCACCTACAACTTCACTGCCGTCACAATTGAATCCTAATACACCACTTGCGCTACGTCCCATGATACGAACTTGATCTTCATTAAATCGAACAGCTTTACCATTTGATCCAGAAATAATTACTTCATCTTGACCTGTAGTTAATTTCACAAAACGTAATTCATCATCCGGTTTTAAACTAATCGCAATCTTACCATTACGATTGATATTTTCAAATTCAGATACGGATGTACGTTTTACAATACCATTCTTTGTGACAAATAATAATGTTTCACTTTCATCATCCTTAGGAACAGCTACAAGAACATTTACTTTTTCACCTTTTTCCAAAGTCATTAAATTCACAATTGGAATTCCTTTAGATGTTCTAGATCCGCTTGGAACATTGTATCCTTTTAATCGATATACACGACCCTTATCTGTAAACAACAATAAGAAATCATGTGTTGACATTGAAATCATTGTATCGATAGAATCTTCTTCATTTAACGTTAATGATTTAATACCGCGTCCACCACGATTTTGAGCACGATATGTGTCTACAAGTTGACGCTTAATATATCCTGATTCAGTTAATGTGATAATTACATCTTCAACTGGAATTAAGTCTTCATCTTCCATATCAACAGAAGCATCACTAATTTCAGTTCTTCTTTCATCACCATATTTCTGATCAATTTCAGTTAAATCATCACGAATGATTTTAAGAACACGATCATGATTTGCCAAGATATCCTTTAAATCTTCAATCGTTAATAATAATTGTTGATATTCGTTTTCAATCTTATCTCTTTCTAATCCAGATAATCTTCTTAACTGCATAGCCAAGATTGCTTTTGCCTGAATCATACTCAATCCAAACGCATCACATAAATCTTGAGATAAGCCTGCCTCATCTTTTTTAGAACTGCGAATCATATGAATAACTTCATCAATATGATCCATCGCAATACGTAAACCTTCTAAAATATGTGCACGATCTTGTGCTTTCTTTAACTCAAATTGAGTCTTTCTAACAACTACATCAACCTGATGATCAATATAATCATGAATAATATCTTTTAATGGTAATTGTTTAGGGCGCCCATTTTCAAGTGCCAACATATTGATACCAAATGAAGTTTGAAGTGGTGTTAATCTAAACAACTGATTTAAGATTACTTCTTCCTGTGCATCCTTCTTTAATTCCATGACAATACGAATACCTTCACGATTACTTTCATCATTTAAATAAGTAACCCCCTGAATAGCTTTATCACGAATTAAAGAAGCCATCTTAGTAATTAAGTTTGCCTTATTAACCTGATAAGGAATTTCATAGAAAATAATCTGTTTCTTTCCATTTGATAATTCCTCAACACGATACTTAGAACGAATCATAATCGATCCACGTCCAGTTTCAAATGCTTGACGAATTCCTTTTCGACCTAAAATGATACCACCAGTAGGGAAATCAGTCCTTTAATGACTTCCATCAATTGAGGAACCGTAATATCCGGATCATCCATTACCGCAAAAATAGCTTGAATTGTTTCTGATAAATTATGTGGTGGAATATTTGTTGCCATACCAACCGCAATACCAACAGCCCCATTGATCAATAAGTTTGGAATACGACTTGGAAGCACAACCGGCTCATTTTCTTCACCATCATAGTTTGGAATAAAATCAACCGTATCCTTTTGAATATCACGCATCATTTCCATAGAAATTTTAGACATACGAGCTTCCGTATAACGCATTGCCGCAGCTCCATCTCCATCTAGAGAACCAAAGTTTCCATGACCATCCACTAATGGATATCGATAAGAAAAATCTTGGGCCATACGAACCATTGCATCATATACAGCTGTATCACCATGAGGGTGATACTTACCAATAACTTCACCAACAATACGAGCACTTTTTTTATGTGCAACACCTGAAGTAATTCCCAATTGATTCATCGCATGTAAAATACGACGATGAACAGGTTTCATACCATCACGAACATCTGGTAATGCACGTGAAACAATAACAGACATTGAATAATCTAGAAAGGCTGTACGCATTTCTTTGGATATTTCAACATCTTCTACATAGTCATATCGCTTATTTTCTTCTTCCATAAGGACCTCCTACTAGTAATCCAAATTAGCGTATACAGCATTTTCCTGAATATATTCACGACGAGGCTCTACATCCTCACCCATCAACATATCAAATACACTGTCCGCTTCCATCGCATCATCAATAGTGACACGTTTCAATACTCTATGATGTGGATCCATGGTTGTTTCCCACAACTGTTCTGCATCCATTTCACCTAAACCTTTATAACGCTGAACTTTGTATCCATCTTTAAATTCTTCACGCAACTGATCCATTTCCTGCTCTTTATATGCATAGGCAATCTTTTTACCTTTTTGCACCTTGTATAAAGGCGGTTGTGCAATATAAACATATCCACCTTCAATAACAGGCTTCATAAAACGATATAAGAACGTCAACATCAATGTACAAATATGACTACCATCAACATCGGCATCGGTCATAATAACAATCTTGTGATAACGTAATTTAGATACATCTACATCTTCTTGAATACCACATCCAAAAGCAGTAATCATACTACGGATTTCCTGGTTTTCAAAAATACGATGTGTTCTAGCTTTTTCAACATTTAAAATCTTACCACGCAAAGGTAGAATTGCTTGTGTTTTCGCGTCACGACCTTGTTTCGCGCTGCCCCCGGCAGAATCCCCTTCGACAATGTAGATTTCGCATTCACTTGCATCTTTACTTGAACAATCCGTTAATTTACCCGGTAATGAGCTAATACCATCCAATGCAGATTTACGACGTGTTAATTCACGAGCTTTTTTAGCCGCAATTCTTGCTTTGCTGGCAATCTCTGCTTTTTCCACAATAGCCTTGGCAATATCTGGATTTTCCAAGAAGAAACGATTGATTTGTTCTCCAGCAATATTAGAAACAATCTTACGAACTTCGCTATTTCCTAATTTTGTCTTTGTCTGTCCTTCATATTGAGGATCTGGATGCTTTACAGAAATAATCGCAACCAAACCTTCCTTAACATCATCTTGAGATAAAGTTTCATCCTTTTTGATCATGTTGTTGTTTTTCGCATACGTGTTTATACAACGAGTCAAAGCCATTCTAAAACCGTCTTCATGATATCCACCTTCATGCGTATGAATATTATTACAGAATGAATAAATACTTGATTGATAGCCATCATTATATTGCAATGCAACTTCTGCAAGAATTCCATCTTGCAATCCTTCTACATAAATAACTTTATCGCTGATTGTACTCTTATTCTTATTTAAGAATTGTACATACTCAATAATTCCACCTTCATACTTATAGTCATTGCTTAAACCATCTGGCGTTCTTTTATCTGTTAAAGTTAAACGAATATCTTTATTTAAGAATGCAAGCTGACGCAAACGAGAATTTAAGATTTCATAATCATAAACGGTTGTATCCTTAAAAATTTGTGAATCCGCCTTAAAACGAACCAAAGTACCCGTTTCTGTTGTTTCTCCAATGACTTTTAACGGTTCAACCGCATGACCACCATTTTCAAAACGAATAAAATAAATTTTACCATCTTGAAATACAGTAACCTCTAACCATTCACTCAATGCGTTAACAACACTAGCACCAACACCATGTAAACCTCCGGAAACCTTATATGCGCCCCCACCAAATTTACCACCAGCATGTAAAACTGTCATAATGGTTTCAACTGCACTAATTCCCGTCTTTTCATGAATTCCAACCGGCATACCACGCCATTATCACGTACCGCAATAATGTTATCTGGCTCAATTGTTACATCAATTCGATTCGCAAATCCAGCTAATGCCTCATCAATACCATTATCTACGATTCCCAAACCAAATGGTGGAGTCCACGAGCCGAAGTCGAACCAATATACATTCCTGGTCTCAAACGAACCGCTTCTAACCCTTCCAACACTTGAATATCATCCGCAGTATACGAATGTTCTACTTGTGTAGCTTGTGATTCTAATTCTTCAAATTCAAGAATCTCTTTTTGTAATTCATCCTGACTCATTTTAAGACCTCCTTGATTCTCCCTTTTTCTATATCATAGAATCGCACTTCACGATTCCAATTTATATTTAATCTCTCTGTTGTTGTTATAAAAATTTGCATATCTCTAGGAAGCTTTTCAATTTAGCTGACGCTTTCTAAAATCATCCAGTTCACTAAATACATCATCCAACAACAATATTGGATATTGCCCGCTCTTTTCATAAATAATTTGAGCCAACCCCAACTTAAGTGCCAATACAAAACTTCTTTTTTGTCCCTGACTTGCGACTTCACATACAGGATTTTCATTTAATTCAAACAAAATATCATCTCTATGAATTCCAATCAAAGTCTGATGATATCTTTTTTCTTTTTCAAAAACCTTATCGTACGCTTCCTTCATATGACTTTTCATATCCGTATCAATAGGAATAAAAGTCATATATTTTGCACCTATTTCTTCTTTTTCATTTGAAAAGAAAGGATAAAGCTCACGTGCTTTATTCATCAAAGAATTTAGAAATTCATTTCTTTGTTTGATAATCACACTTTGAACTTCTATCATCTGGTCCAAATAAATCTGTACTAAACATTTATCTATATTACTTTGCTTCAAAGCTTGATTTCTTTGTTTTAAAAGTTTTTGGTAAGAAGACAAAGTAGATGTATAAGTTCTTGATAACTTCATCAATTCCATATCAATAAATCGTCTTCGATTTTTTGGAGATGAAGTAAATAAAGATAAATCATCCGGACAAAACAAGATGGCATTTTCAATTCCAATAAAATCCGAATATTTTTTAACCGGATTTTGAAAACGAAATAAATGCTTTTTTTGATGATCCACAATCACTTTCAATTCTTCTTTTCTGTGATTCGACTCTACAATTGCCTGAACACAAAATTCATTACATCCGTGCATGATCATACTGTCCATTTGATTGGTTCGAAACGAACGCAAATGACTTAAAAAATAGATAGCCTCAATTAAATTTGTTTTTCCTTGTGCATTTTTTCCATATAAAAAATGAATGCATTTTGGTACAAAAGAAAAAGACATGGTTTCATAATTACGAAAATGAAAACATGTCAGTTTTTCAACATTCATTTCACTTCGATCCTTATTCCATTAGTTTCTACAATATCTCCATGGTAGATTTTCTTTCCACGACGATTTTCATTAACGCCGTTTACGAATACTTCCATGCTTGCTAAATATTCCTTAGCCTGTCCGCCGCTATAAACAACGTCACAAGCTTTCAGCAATTGTGCTAATGTAATATACTCATCTCTTAATTCAAATTCCATGAAAATACCTCTTTTCGCACTCTAATTATATCATAAAACCTCATAAATATCTATGCGTACAGAGATACCGATATAAAAAGAAACCGTTTAAAACAAGTTTAAACGGCATTTTCTTTAATCATAACTACGAATTGGCACCAAAATCATTAACACTGACGCATCTTCAGGGTTAGATACCTTGATTGGCTTCATAAAACCAGAAAATTCAATCAATACTTTTTCACAACCTAAAGCTTTGATTGCATCCAACATATAAGTTCCATTACATGTTAATGAGATTTCTTCTCCCTCATACTCACATTTCGTTAACACTTCATCAGAATTACCAATTTCACTAGAGTATGTCTTCACATGAGTTTCTTGTGGGGTACATTCTAATTTAATTAAATGTACCTTATCATTACGAATAAAGTTTGTACGATCAATTGTACCTGCAATTTCATATGAGTCTACTAACATCTTCGAAACACAGCTTGTTGGAATGATTCTTTGTACATCTGGGAAAGTTCCATCAATCAAACGAGTTTGAATGATTGTTTTATCAAATACAAATTGAGCTTTTTTAGAATCTGCAAAGATATCAATAGTATCATCATCTGAAACGGAACGAACTACTTCCGTTAAAGATTTACTAGGAATCGTAATATTAAAATCTTGACTTGAACCTAATTCAATTGTCTTTCTTGCTAAACGATAAGAATCTGTTCCTGAACAATACAACATATTACCTTGAGAATTAAAATTAACACCCATTAAAACAGGACGTTGATCTTTATCGCTGCACGCAAAGGCAGTCTGAGAAACAATAGATTTTAAATCTGTTGCTTTTAGAACAAAATGATGGTTTGGTTGTGTAAAATCAATATCTGGATATTCATTGGAACGAATACCATTTAAATTAAATTGTCCATTGTCACTTGAAATTCGCACTAAAGAATAATCAATGACTTCAATTTCAATGTTTTTACAATCTAATTTACGAACAATTTCTAATAAGTATTTAGAATCAATAATAATTGAACCCTCTTCTTCAATATCTAAATTATTCAATTCACCAGGAACAATTACAGTACGAATAGATATATTGGAATCACTACCTGTTAAAGTCATAGAATCATCTTTTAAATCTATACAGATACTGATAATGCAGGTAGTGGAGAAAAACACTAATAGCTCTAGAAACTATAGATAGTTTGTCAATAAAAATATTTTCGATCAATTGAAAAATGCATAAAATCCTCCTTTTATTAATATTTATATATTAATTATAATATAAGCGACTGTATAAGTGTGTAAAAATTGCACAGCCCCTTTAAAATACATGCTTTTCTGTCATTTTTTGTATGTGGATTCCATGAGGAATACAGTGTATAAATCAAGAATCCAAAGTACTACGTATTTTTTCTACAGCCGTCTTAAAAGCTTCATCTTTTTGAATCAATTTTTTAGCACGTTCATACGAACTAGAAATTGTCGTATGATCACGACCACCTAATTCTTGCCCAATCGATACATAAGATTTATGAAGCAAGTCTCTAGATAAGTAAACACAGATGTGTCGAGCATTCGCAATAAATTTTTGACGACATTTACCCTCTAGATCCTTATAAGATAAACCATAAAAGCGTGTAACTGACTTTTTAATTTTTTAATTGTTAATTCATCTGATTGCGATACAATAGGCTCTTTAATTAGTACTTTTCGTGCAAAATCCATATCAATTACATCTGGATTGAATAAAGTTGCGTTAAAAATTAAGCGATTTAAGGTACCTTCTAGATTTCTGACATCATTTGAATATTTACCAGCTAAATAATCAATAACATCCTCACTCATATTCACACCTTCTTCGCGACCTTCTATCTTTTTTCTTTAAAATAGCTTTACTCGTTTCGAATTCAGGCTTAGAAATGCTGATTGTTAATCCGGAAACAAATCGTGAAATTAATCGAGACTGTAAACCACTGATTTCACTAGGATGCATATCACTTGTGATAATGATCTGTGTATTTTTTTGAATCAATTGATTATATACGGTAAAAAAGATTTCTTGGCTGCTAGAATGCTGTTGCAAGTTTTGAATATCATCAATTAAAAAATAATCACAATCTAAAAGCTGTTCTTTGACTCTTTCCACAGTATTTCCATGGACATTTTTAGTCTTCATGGCCTCTATTAATAAGGAAACCAAATCCCCACTATACATATAGATGACTTTACACTCAGGATGTTCCTTAGCTAAATAATTTCCCATCGCATGAAGTAAATGTGTTTTACCTAAGCCAGAATTTCCATATAACATAAGTGGATTAAAAAGATGTGAAGTTGTTTGAGTACAACACGCTAAACATGCAGCATAAGCTTCTGCATTCGAATTTCCTTCAACAAAGTTTTCAAATGTATATGACGGATTAAATTTGTTTTCTAATAAAACATTCGTTCTTTGTTTAACAACCTCTTCAGGCATCATCTTTTCCATTTCTCTTTGATGAATATATTGAATGGTTAAAGTATCTCCCCAAACTTCACTCAGTGTAGATTCAAAAAGCTCTTTTTCTTTTTGTTTCTTCAAAATACTGAAAGTAATGGTCGAACGATAAGCTACATAAGCTATATTATCTTCTATTTTAAATAGAGTGGTTTTAGAAATCCATGAATTAAATGTATGAGTATCAAAATAGTTGGATTCTTGAATTTTTTGTAAAGTTTCATTCCATATCGATGCATAAGACATGGTAGACATAGTAAAACCTCCTTGCAGTAGTATTATTATACACGATTTTTACACTTATCCCCATTTATTATTTGTGGATATAAAATATTCACATGTGGATAAATGTGTAAAAAAAATGAATCACATTGGGATAACTCACTTTATATTCATATTAAATACATAGAGAATCATTTTAAAATAAAGGATATAAACCACTTTTCCATAGTTATACAGAGTATAAAAATAATAGATCTTTATCCACTGTATAACTCATGCATTTATATACTTTTTAACTGTATATACCATAATAAAATTTTAAAACATACATATCCATATATATTATATGTGGATAATATATAGATCATTTTGTGTAAAACTAATAAAATGTTATAATGAAGTGCAGGAATAAAAGGGGTATAAAAGTATATGTATATTTTTAAGTCGGATATAAATAAAAATGAATATGATCACTTTGTAGAAAATCATCCTAGTTGCAATTTGCTTCAAAGCTATGACTGGGCAAACATAAAAAATAATTGGAAACCCATTTACACTGGAGTATATGAAGACGAACGATTAATTGCGGCAGGATTGGTATTGATTCGTCCGTTACCTTTGTCTTTTTCAATGTTTTATTTGCCTAGAGGACCAATTTTGGATTTTAAGAATAAAGAATTATTAAATTTTTATTTTACAGAATTAAAGAATATTGCTAAAAAAGAACATTGCTTGTTTATAAAATTCGATCCAAGTATTTTAGTTTCTAGTTTTCATTTAGATGAAGAAAGAAAAGAATTTAATTATAAGGAAGAGTTCGAAAATATTAAATCTTGTAAAGCCATTCATTATGGATTCAACAAGGATTTTGATACAACCATTCAGCCAAGATACAATATGGTTGAATATGCGGACGATTTTGGCATGGATAGTTTATCCAAAAAAGGAAAAAAGAATATTAAAGTTGCCCAGAAACAAAATCTAGATATTCAATTTGGACATAAAGAATTATTAGATGATTTCGACAAAGTTATGAAATGTACAGAAGAAAGAAAAGGTATTTCTTTAAGAACAAAAGAATATTATGAATTACTTCTAGATACATATAAGGATGATGCGTTTATCACTTTAGCTTATTTCCATATTCATGATATGTTAAATGAAACGAAGGAAAGATATGAAAAGTGTTTATTAGATTTAGATAATTGCCCAGAAAACGCAAAGAAAAAACGTTTCACATTAGAAGAATTAAAAGATTCATTAGAAAATAAAATCAGTAAATATGAAGAAGATGTAAAAACATATGGAGAAACAGTCTGTGTTTGTGGAACATTAACTGTAAAATATGGACATACATCAGAAATTCTATATGCAGGTATGAACGAAGATTTCAAACGATTAATGGGACCTTATTTAACTTGGTATAAAACAATGGAAAAATGTTTTGAACTTGGATGTAATACAAGTAATATGGGCGGAATTGAAGGAACTCTAAAAGGAGGACTTGTAGATTTTAAAGAAATTTATCATCCAAGAATCAATGAATATATTGGAGAATTTGATATTCCAGTAAATTCATTATTGTATAATGTAGCATTTAAATTTTATAAAAAGATTAAGGAAAGAAACACAAAACACAAATAATTTAAGCATGATTTAAGTACGACTATCTATTATGTCCAAGTAAGGATGGAATTTGATATGTCGTATTTATTTTTTAAAGATATAAACCAAGAAGAATTTGATGAATTTGTGAAAAATCGTGAATATTGTAATTTATTACAAAGCTATAATTGGGCAAAAGTAAAAAGTAATTGGGATCACATGTATACAGGGGTATATAGAGATAATGTATTAGTCGCAACAGGTTTAGTGTTGATAAAAGATTGCCATTATCATTTGTATGTACTACTTACCTCGAGGTCCTATTATGGATTATAAGGATAAAGAGCTTGTTCAATATTATTTTGATCAATTAAAAAAGTTAGCCCAAAAAGATCATTGTATCTTCATTAAATTTGATCCTGCTATTCATGTTAATGATTATGATTCAAAATCCTATAATATAAATAGATATAAGGATACAGAAATATATTTAGATACATTTAAAAGCTGTAAAGCAATTCATCATGGATATACGATGAGTATTGCAGATACAGTGCAGCCAAGATTTCAATCGAACGTATATTCATATGAAAATATAAATGAAACATTGCCAAAACATACGAAACGTTTAATAAAGGATGCAGACCGTAGAAATGTTCAAATTATTCATGGACAAGGTGAATTACTAGATGAATTTAGCCGACTTGTAGAATTGACGAAATCAAGAAAAGGAGTTCCGCTAAGAGATAAAGGCTATTTTAAGACATTGTTAGAAAATTATCCTGAAGGAGGCGTTATCTTCTTAGCTACATGTAATGTATATAAATTAAATGAAGATGCAAAAATAAAAAAGGGAAAACTTGAAAAGGAAATTGCTCAAACTTGTGAAAATGCAAAAAAGAAATTGCATCGTTTAGAAGATCAATTGCGAAGTGTAGATAAAGATATAAAAGAATTTAAAGAAATATTTTCTGAATTTGGGCAAGAAAACAAAGATATCGCAATTGCAGGAATACTAAGTGTTCAATATGGAAATACTTGCGAAATGTTGTATGCAGGAATGGATGAAAGATTTAAAAAGTTCATGCCACAATTTGAACCTCTCATCACTAAAGTGACAAGATTCTTGGGAACAGGTTTCTATCGAAACTTTTCTTACCAAGCTATCCCCGCAGTTCCTGCGGTTCTTTTTTATTTTTAGCTAATTTGCTAATATGCCTTGCATCAATATATTGATGGATGCATTTACATCTCTGTCATGATTTGAATGGCATTTTGGACATGTCCATTCTCTTACTTTTAAATCTTTTGTTCCTTCATTCTTATATC
>ENA-OQIR01000802-OQIR01000802.1-human-gut-metagenome-genome-assembly--contig:-NODE-802-length-12369-cov-1.817677_pt1 | contig 12369 bp, 19 predicted proteins | sample MGYA00242580_ERZ504745 | MGnify/ENA primary metagenome ERZ504745 (study PRJEB26092, sample SAMD00036214) | human gut metagenome | host: Homo sapiens | study: EMG produced TPA metagenomics assembly of... | reverse complement strand
GGGTAGGCGGCGTCGCCGTCCAGAACCAGCTGCGCCCGCAGCGCCGGGCGGCGGATGGTCTTGCGGTACTGCACTGCAATGCAGGAGGCATCCACTTCAAAGGTGATTTGTCGCCGGGCTTCTGGCCCACCCAGCCGTTTTTCCAGTGGTCCAGATGCCCCAGCCTTTTCCTCCGGGTCTGCCCGGAAGCCCTCCAACTTGGGGGAGAGTTCCCGGATGGTCAGCCGCCGGGCGTTTTCGTAGGCGTTGGCGGTGAGCGGTGCCGGGAAGGCAGGCTCCTGCTCCGGTTCTTCCCGGTGGGCGTTGACCGCCTCCAGCAGCTTGATGATCTCCCCCGCCACCAGACCGTGACCGTAATCGTTTGGGTGCAGTCCATCAGGGCTGAGCAGGGTGCGGCTGGCATACTTACCGGCACGCAGATCCTTGTAAATGCTGTCCCGGATGCTGACATGTGGCACGCCGTAGTGGTCGCCCACGGCGTTGTGCTCGTCCTGTGCGGTGGCTCCGGTATCGTAGTATACGTTATTCAACAGTACCACCGCCGGGTGGGAGGGCCATGCAAGCAGCTTGCGGACAACACCCTCGTAAGTCTCCTGCCGGAAGGGAACTTCCAGATCGTTGACGCTGAAATCCACCACTACGAAATCTGGCTGGTACATCAGCACATCGGTCACGGCACGGGCAACGCCGTACAGAGAATCTGTGCCGCCGATGCCGCCGTTGACGTAGTGGAACTTCGACTGCGGAAAGGTATCCACGAACCACTGGTACACCCGGAACGCATAGGCGTTGCCGGGCTGGGTGGAAAGGCTGCCCTGCGTGATGGAACCGCCCAGAAAACCGAGGGTCAGTTCCTGCCCTGCTGCTGCACGGCGAAGCAGTTCTTTCAAGCGAGCAAAATTGGACGTGTTCATTCTAAAACTTCTCCCTGATATGCACTATGGATAATTTTTGCTGCTGGACGTCCGGACACGGCATAGGCGCTGGCGGTTCCGGAGTCAGCAGGCCAGTCCCACACGCCAAAGCCCATGACCCACGGACGCTTGGCGCAGGCGGAAAACATGGCACTATACCAATCGGCCTGTTCCAGATCGTTCCGTGTTCCCTTCAGCTCCCAGTTGTTGGGCACGGCAGAAGAACCGGTGATGTTCATGCAGCCTGCCTCGCTGAAGAGGACGGGCTTTTTGTATTTTTTGCTCACTGCCTCGATGCGGTCCAGCTGGTTTTCCCAGTCCTTCAGGGGGTAGTAGCCGCTGGAAGCGATGCAGTCTACCGCATCCCACCAGTCACATGGTCCTCGCCGTATTTATCGCAGTTATAGCTCACCGGTCCGTGATATTGCTGCCGCACAGCGGCAATGAGAGCACGCCACTCTGCTTCCCGGTGCTCGGTCATGGTCATTTCGCACCCGGTCAGGAACAGCCCGCACCTTCGGCTTCGGCAAGAGCAGCGTAGTGGGTCTGGAAGGCGGTGTAGCTGGCAAACCATCTGCCCACTGAGTCTCGCAGGGCACATCGTGGTCAAAAAAGCTGATGCGCGCCCGCCACACGCCGTTGGCGCAGTTGACGGTAGGCTTCAACGCCACCTGCAAGCCAACTGCTTGGCAAAGCGGATGGCACCGCATAGCTCCTCGTCTGTGGGGGTGGCATTAGTGTTCCAGTTGATTTCCTCACTATAAGGGTCAGATTGTATTCCAGAGGGCGACAGAATGACCCAGTTGGCGGCGGTAGCTTCCACCATAGTTGCCATACTGCGGTGGGCGTTCTCGCTGCTCAACACGCCTCTGTGGGGAAAGGGTGCAAAGTTCACCCCGTAAAAGTTGTGTTCGTGCTCCATGACATTTTCCTCGTCTTTTTTCAAAAATCAACGTCAGATTGCACAATAAGTATAGTGCAGTTTTGGCAATTCGGTCAATATGCTGCTTCATTTTCAGCGTATGGCACAAGGAGAGGGGCAAAGCACTGGTCAACCTGACCCGAAAAAAGCCCCTACACCGGGAGGTGCAAAGGCTAAACTAAATTTTAGGTTTTATTTAGCTTACAGATTTAGCTTGCGATTTTGGGTGGAATCTGCTATGCTTCGGGCAAAACCAACGGGAGGGAACGGAAAATGGAGCAACTTACAACCGCAGCGCTGACCCAACTGCCGCAGGTGCGGGCACTGGGGCGGCACACCGGGCGTGACCCGCTGACCCTGTTCTGGACAGCCAGCGGCATAGAACTGGAATTTACCGGCAGTGAGCTGTGGGTGGATCTTTTCGCCGAATTAGAAGTGGTAAGAGCCGTGGGTCAAGCGTGGAACTGAATGGCGCATGGGTGGCACGGTTTGCCGTGAACCCCGGCAAAAGCCGGGTGTGCCTGTTCCGGGGCATGACGCCGGGCAAGGCGAAGCACGTCCGGCTGCTGAAGGATGTGCAGGCCATGCACGATGACCCGGCGCACCTGCTGCAGATCACCGGGCTGGAATATGCAGACGGCGAATTTCTGCCCCTGCCGGAGCCGGTTTATCGGCTGGAATTTGTGGGGGACAGCATCACCAGCGGAGAGGGTGCCATCGGAGCCAAACCGGAGGAGGACTGGGTGGGAGCCTTTTTCTCGGCAGAAAACCACTACGGTCGCCTGACTGCCGATGCGCTGGGTGCCGAATACCGCTGCATCTCGCAAAGCGGCTGGGGCATCGTGTCTGGATGGGACAACGACGTGCGCCACATCCTGCCGCCCTACTACACCGGGTGTGCGGCGTAGCCATGGGACAGCGTAACGCCGCCCTTGGTGCACAGCAGGAAAACGATTTTGCCGCATGGCAGCCGGATGCCGTCATCGTCAATCTAGGCACCAACGACACCGGCGCATTCGATAACCCGCCATGGACAGACCCTGCCACCGGCAAGCCCCACCAGCTGCGGCGGCTCTCCAACGGAGACTTCCATCCTGCGGACGCCCAAAAGGTGGCAAACGGTGTGCAGCATTTTCTGACCCTGCTCCGGGCAAAGAACCCCGGGGCAAAGCTGGTGTGGTGCATCGGGATGCTGGGCAGTGAGCTGCTGCCGGTGCTGCGACAGGGCGCGGAGCAGTACAAAGCCATTACCGGAGACAACTCTGTTTATCTGCTGGAGCTGCCCAACACCACACCGGAAACGGTAGGTGCCCGGCAGCACCCCGGCGCAGAAAGCCACCGGCAGGCGGCAAAGGTTCTGACTGCCTTTTTGAAAACGATCCTCTAAAAGTGAAAACGGGATACCGGAGCGTCCGCAGACGCTCCGGTATCCCAAAATACAAACTATATTTTCCACTGAAGATGGCCAGAGCAAAGCGGCGGCCATTCAAAATAGTACCATAGTAAAAGGGTTGCTGCACGAAGGTTTGTGCAGCAACCCCTTTTTTATCAGGTAGATTCTCTTCTTACAAAGCCGCCGGGCACGATGACGGTGGGGGCAACGGCAGGCTTATGCGCCATTTTGCGGCGCAGCTGCGCCACCACCGTTTTTGCCATGCCGTCCAAGTCCACCCGGTAGCTGGTCAGCTGGGGGCTGCAGATGGTGGAATAGCGGTAGTCATCGTAGCCGGTCACTGCCACATCCTGCGGCACACGGTAGCCGTTGCGCTTGAGGGTCTCCACCAGATTGTAGGCCACCTCGTCGCAGTTGCAGACAAAGGCTTCCGGCATCTCGTGAGGCAGGGTGAACGGAATAAAGAGCCCTCGGTCGTCCCGATCCTCCAGCCGCCAGTCGTCCCGGATGGCAGCCCGGCGCGGAGCAGGGCTTTGACATAACCCAGAGTAGCGTCCATGATGGAGCTGGTGGACAGCACACTGCCCACAAAACCGATGTTCCGCCGCCCGGTGGAGATGAGATGCTCGGTCATCATATAGCTGCCGCTGGTGTTATCGCTGAGCACGCAGTCGGCGGCAATGGCATCATCGTAAAAATCCAGCAGCATAAAGGGCACGCCCGTCTGCACCGCTGTGGCAAGGTAGCGGCGGCTGATCTCGCCCATAAAGATGAGCCGTCCACCTTGCGGTTTACAAGGAAGGAGGGCATATTGCAGCTTTTTTCTGCCTGCGGCAGAACGATCTCCATCAGCACCGAGATGTCCTGCTCGGCGGCGCATTTAAGCACCGCCCGGTACAGATTGGAATAAAAGGCGTTCTCGTTGAAAAACGATCTGCCACCAGAATACCGATGCTCTCGCCGCCGGGCTGTGTATGCGCCCGGGCAGGGGCTGATAGCCCATCTCCTCGGCAACGGCAAGGATCTTTGCCCGCATCTCGGCGCTGACGCCTTCTTTGCCTGCCAGACCCTTGGAGACGGACACGGTGCTGATGCCCAGCCGCTGCGCGATATCGGCCATGCGTACTGCTTTTGCCATGTTCCTGACCAGCTTTCTTCTTTCATTTTAGAATGAGGTAAATAACGTTCCGGTTAACTTTATGGTTAGCATAGCAGTTTTTAGTCGTTTCGTCAATGAAAAGCCAGTTAAAAAGTGCAAAATCAGCCTTAGGCTAAGCGATCTTTAAGTTAATTTTATTGTAAAAAGTTAATTAAATTATTATTTTAAGTTCAAAATCCGTGATGTATCCCGGATTTACAGGTCAGTTTTCACAAGAAAATTGCCGAATTGCCACCAAAACACCGAATCTTTTTGGTAATATTGACAGTGAATCTCAAAAGGAATATACTTAAACCACAGAAAGCGAAGGATAACAGTTAGCTAATCAAAGCTAAATTTAGCTTTCGCAAAACGGAAAAGGGTTCCACAAAAAGAAGGAGGATATCCCTATGCGTAAGATCAATCGCCGCAATTTCCTGAAGGTCACTGGTGTGTTGGCCGCAGCCTCTGCTCTTGCCGCCTGCGGCGGCAGCAGCACTTCTACCGCCGGCTCCACCGGCAGCACCGCTGGTTCCGCTGCCAGCGCAGACGGTGCAAAGGCTTACAATGAGCTGACCGTGGGCACCGACAACACCGACCTGAAAGGCTGACCTGAAGATCATCAGCACCGTACCGACCTCATCGATGACGGCACCTTTGACGGCTACGTTGCCGCATTCCAGAAGCTGTATCCCAACATCACCATCAAGTACGAGGCATCACCGACTATGCCAACGACATGACCACCCGTCTGACTTCCAACGACTGGGGTGATCTGTGCATGATCCCCACCAACATCCCCCTGACCGAGTTGGGCGACTACTTTGAGCCTCTGTGCGCACTGAGCGACATTGAGAACGATTACAACTTCGCTTCCAACCGCGCTTATAACGCAGCGTGTACGGCATCCCCTCCACCGGCAATGCACAGGGCATCATCTACAACAAGAAGGTTTTTGAGGCTGCCGGCATCACCACCCTGCCCAAGACCCCGGACGAGTTCCTGGATGACCTGCAGAAGATCAAGGACTACGATCCTTCCATTGATCCCCTGTACACCAACTACGCCGCCGGCTGGACCATGACCGCATGGGATGCTTACACCAGCGGCGGCGCAACCGGCGACCCGAACTGGATGAACATTACCATGCCCCAGACCAAGGATCCGTTCCAGAAGGGCATTCTGGGTGCGGACGATATGGTCCCTACGCTGTGTACTACATCCTGTACGAAGCAGTGAAGCGCGGTCTGACCGAGGCCGACCCCACCACCACCGACTGGGAGGGCTCCAAGCCCCGCATCAACAACGGCCAGATCGGTGCCATGGTTCTGGGCAGCTGGGCCATCGTGCAGATGCAGGCCGCCGGTGACCACGCCGACGACATTGGCTATATGCCGTTCCCCATCACCGTCAAGGGTACCAGTACGCCAGCGCAGGTGCAGACTACTGCTACGGTGTGAACAAGAACACCACCGATGACAAAAAGCTGGCTGCCATGCTCTACATCAAGTGGCTGACCGAAAGCTCCAACTTTGCTTATGATCAGGGCGGTGTGCCGGTGCTGAAGAGCCAGGAATACCCCGATACCCTGAAGGCATTTGACGGCATCGACCTGGTCGAGGATGCTCCCGCCCCCGCAGAGCTGGCAGACCTTGCCACCGAGGTGCAGCAGGAGCTGAGCTGATGCTGAATGCCGACCAGACCCACGTCATGCGTGTGGTGGAGGCTGGCATCAACGGCGACGAGACTCTGGACGACATCGTAGCCGACTGGAACGCTGCATGGGACGCAGCTGTGGATGCCTGCGCACCGCAGTAAGCGATCTATCGTTATAAATCAGCAGGGCGGGCCCGTGTCCGCCCTGCTTTTGGTGAAAGGAGGTCTTTTACATGGCATCTTCCGCAACCGTATCCGCGCCTAAAAAGCGCAAGAGCTTCAGCGAATACTTTCACAGTATGCGCGGCCAGCAGCTCATCGTCACGCTGGTGTTCCTGTTTGTTCCGCTGGTGCTGCTGTTCATGTTCACCTATCTGCCCTTCTTCAAAATGGTGGAGTTCAGCTTCTTCAAAATGAAGTACATCGGCAGACGTACCTTTGTGGGTCTGCAGAACTACATCTCGGTCTTTACCCGCAAAGACTGCTTCCATGCTCTGAGCCTGAGCCTTTACTACATGGTAGGCTCCGTGGTGCAGATGGCGCTGGCGCTGCTGTTTGCCACCATCCTGAGCTTCAAGTGCAAGGGCAGCAAGTTCTTCCGGGGTGCACTGTACTTTCCTGCCTCATCTGCGGCATCTCGGTGGGCTTCATCTTCAAGTTCTTCTTCACCCACGGCTTTGTGCTGGATACCTGCTGAGCTGGGTGGGCTTCAACGTAGATAAGCTGCCCTTCTGGCTCCGGGATGAGTCCATCAACAACGTCGTGCTGGTGGCCTGCTCCATCTGGAAATACATCGGTCAGAACATCGTCATGTTCATCGGTGCTATCGCTTCTGTGGACCCCGTTCTGTACGAGGCTGCTGAGATCGACGGTGCCAACGCATGGCACCGCTTCAAGGACATCATCCTGCCCTCCATCAGCACCATCGTGGTGCTGAACCTCATCATCTCGGTGTCCGGCGCACTGTCCGCCTTCGAGATGCCCTATGTTGTCACCGGCGGCGGCTTCAACACCTCCACCTACTTCGTGGTCATGGATAAGATCGCCCATACCGACCAGAAGGTGGGTCTTGCATCCGCCATGGCTGTGGTTCTGCTGCTGCTCATCGTGATCGTCACCTACGCCCAGAAGGCTGTGGAAAAATGGCTGGAAAACCGCAGCAGCGGCGTAACCAAGTGAAAGTGAGGCAGAACGTATGAACGAAACCACTGCGATCAAGACCAAACGTGTTCTGATCAACATTTGCAAATATGCGCTGCTCATCTTCGCTGCCTTTGTGGCACTGGTGCCCATCGTATCCTGCATCTTCACCGCCTTCAAAAGTGAGGAAGAGTACGCCAACACCAACGTTATCACCCCGCCCAAGAGCTGGCTCAACTTCGATAACTTCATCACCGCATGGAACAAGGCCAACATGGGCAAGGCGTTCCTCAACAGCTTTATTATCCTGATCTGCGTGCTGGTAGGCAGCATCCTCATCAGTGCCATGCTGGCTTATGTGCTGAACCGGTTCAAGTTCCCCGGCAACAAGCTGATCCGCAACCTGTTCACCATTGCCACCCTGATCCCCGGCATCGCCTCTCAGGTCACGGTGTACCAGATCATGACTGCTCTGCATCTGGTGAACTCCATGCCCGGCTACATCATCCTGATGATGGGCACGGACGTTATCACCATCTATATCTTCCTGCAGTTCTTCGAGAACCTTTCCTCCACGCTGGACGAAAGCGCCATTCTGGATGGCTGCACCTACTTTGGTGTGTTCTTCAAGATCCTGCTGCCCCTGCTGAAGCCCGCCATCGTCACCAGCGCCATCCTGAAGGGTGTGTCCACCTACAACGAATACTACATGGCAAACCTGTATCTGCAGGATAAGACCAAGTATCAGGTGGTTGCTACCTCGCTGTATGTGTTCTCCGGCCCATGGGCAACCAGTACAACTATATCTGCGCCGGTGTCATCATCACCATCATCCCCGCCCTTATCGTGTTCCTGCTGTGTCAGGATCAGATCTACAGCGGCATGGCTGCCGGTGCTGTGAAGGGCTAAAATTGCGACATCCACATTTTTCCTTCATCATCTGCTGCTTCTCCCGGTTTCTGTGCAGGAGCCGGGAGAATACAGCAGAAGGAAAACAAACAATCTTCTATTACAGGAGTTTATCTTATGAGCAACGTAAAAATGTTCTGCGACGCACTGCCCAACATCCCCTGGCAGGAAAAGCCTGCCGATGTTACCGCCCCGGTGTGGCGGTACAGCGAGAACCCCGTCATCGACCGCAATCCTGTGGAAGGGGTAGCCCGCATCTTCAACAGTGCGGTCGTCCCCTACGAGGCAAGTTCATCGGTGTGTTCCGCGGGGAGCAGGTCAACGGCATCCCCTACATCTATCTGGGACGCAGCGAGGACGGCATCCACTGGAACTTTGACAAGGACAAGATCCCCTTCGTCAACGAAAAGGGCGAGCCGTTTATGCCGGTGTACGCCTACGATCCCCGTCTTGTGAAGGTGGAGGACACCTACTACATCATCTGGTGTCAGGACTTCTACGGTGCGTCCATCGGCATTGCCAAGACCACCGACTTCAAGACCTTTGTCCGCATCGAGAACCCCTTTATCCCCTTCAACCGCAACGCCGTGCTGTTCCCCCGCAAGATCAACGGCCTGTACACCCTGCTGAGCCGCCCGTCTGACAGCGGCCACACCCCCTTTGGTGACATCTTCCTGAGCCAGAGCCCGGATATGGAGTTCTGGGGTCGTCACCGCCATGTGATGAGCAAGGGCTCCAACTGGTGGGAGAGCGTGAAGATCGGCGGCGGTGCTGCCCCCATTGAGACCAGCGAGGGCTGGCTGCTGTTCTACCACGGCGTTACCGGCACCTGCAATGGCTTCGTCTACTCCATCGGCGGTGCCATTCTGGATAAGGACGAGCCAGCAAGGTACTGTACCGCTGCGGCAACTTCCTGCTGACCCCGGAAAAGTGGTATGAGGAGCGCGGCTTCGTGCCCAACGTCTGCTTCCCCTGCGCTACCCTGCAGGATGCCGACACCGGTCGCATCGCTCTGTACTATGGCTGCGCCGACAGCTATGTCGGTCTGGCCTTCACCACCGTAGACGAGGTGGTGGATTACATCAAGACCCACGATAACGCAGGCCCCACCGATCACGAGGTGGCATCCGCTAAGCGTCAAGCGCAACCCTCTCTGTCAATGCTTCGCATCGCCATCTCTGCAAAAAGAGGTTTTACGTCCCCTACCGGGCGCTGGCACGGCGCAAGCCGTGACCGAGAGGGTTTTACTTTGTACAGAAAGGAAGTTCTGTATTATGTCTTCCATCAAACAGGCAGCAGAAGAAATGCTGCTGCAAACCATCATTCCCTTCTGGAAAAGGCTGCGGGACGAGGAAAACGGCGGCTTTTACGGCTACATGGATTTTGACCTGAAGCTGGATAAAAAAGCGAAAAGGGCTGCATCCTGAACAGCCGCATTCTGTGGTTCTTCTCCGAGGCGGCCATGCTGACCGGCCGGGCAGACCTTGCCGAAGATGCCCGCCACGCCTACCAGTTCTTCCTGAAAAACTGCTACGACGAGGCAAACGGCGGCGTGTACTGGAGCTGCGATTACACCGGCAAGCCGCAGGACACCACCAAGCACACCTACAATCAGGGCTTTGCCATCTATGCCCTTTCCGCTTACTACCGGCTGACCAAAGACCCCGTTGCGCTGGCCTACGCAAAAAAGATCTTTCATCTCATCGAGCAGCACTGCACCGACAGCGAGGGCTATCTGGAGGCCTTTACCATCGACTGGAAGCCGGAGAGCAACGAAAAGCTCTCCGAAAACGGTGTCATGGCGGCAAAGACCATGAACACCCTGCTCCATGTGTTCGAGGGTTACGCCGGGCTTTATCAGGCAAGCCGTGACCCGGAGGTGGAAAAAGCCCTGCGCCGCATCCTTGATATCTACGAGCACAAGATTTACAGCCCGGAGCTGCACCGGCAGCTGGTGTTCTTTGACCAGCACTACAACTCTATCATCGATTTGTACAGCTACGGCCACGATATCGAGTCCAGCTGGCTCATCGACTGGGGCTGCGATTTACTGGGAGATGCAGCGCTTTCCAAGCGCATCCACGCCATCAACTCCGACCTTGCCGCCCACATCTACAAGGAAGCTTACATTGACCACTCGGTGGTCAACGAGTGCGACCGCGGCAAGGTGAACACCACCCGTGTGTGGTGGGTGCAGGCCGAGTCCGTGCTGGGCTTCGTGAACGAATACAACAAGAGCGGCGATACAAAATACCGCGATGCCGCCGCCGATATTTACCACTACATCTGCAACGTGATGGTGGACAAACGCCCCGGCAGTGAATGGTTCTGGGAGGTGGACGCAGACGGAAAACCGTCCAGCCGCAAGCCCATCCTTGAGCCGTGGAAGTGCCCCTACCACAACGGCAGAATGTGCATGGAACTGATAAGGAGGAACCCCGATGTCACAGTCTAAACTCCACCCCGAATACCTGCGCCAGAAGGCTTTGCAGGATGCCTACCTGGCCCGCAAAAACAAAAAGACCGATTTCTACAACGGCATCTACGACCGGTGGGAAAACCCGGTGCTGACCCGTGAGAGCATTCCCCTTTCGTGGCGGTTCGATCTCGACCCGGAGACGAACCCCCACTTTATGGAGCGTCTGGGCGTGAACGCCGTGTTCAACTCCGGTGCCATCAAGCTGAACGGCAAGTATTACCTTGTGGCGCGCATCGAGGGCAACGACCGCAAGAGCTTTTTTGGCGTGGCAGAGAGCGACAGCCCGGTGGAGGGCTTCCACTTCTGGGAAAAGCCCATCCTGCTGCCGGACACCTGCCCGGAGGAGACCAACGTCTACGATATGCGCCTGACCCAGCACGAGGACGGCTGGATCTACGGCGTGTTCTGCTCCGAGAGCAAGGACAACAGCGTGAATGACCTGTCCGCTGCCGTGGCTGCCGCAGGCATCGTCCGCACCAAAGACCTCAAGACTTGGGAGCGTCTGCCGAACCTTGTCACCAAGCGCAGCCCCCAGCAGCGCAATGTGGATCTGCTGCCGGAGTTCGTCAACGGTAAGTACGCCTTCTACACCCGCCCCATGGATGATTTCATCGACACCGGTTCCGGCGGCGGCGTAGCTTTGGTCTGTGCGAGGACATCACCCACGCCGTCATTGACGAGGAGATCATCACCAGCCCCGCCGCTACCACACCATCACCGAAGCTAAGAACGGCGAGGGTGCCACCCCCATCAAGACCGAAAAGGGCTGGCTGCACATTGCCCACGGCGTGCGGAATACCGCCGCCGGGCTGCGGTACGTCATTTATGTATTCGTCACCGCACTGGACGACCCCAGCAAGGTGATCGCGGAGCCCTCCGGCTTCCTGATCGCTCCCCGGGACTGGGAGCGTGTGGGCGATGTTTCCAACGTGGTGTTCACCAACGGTGCTATTGCCGATGAGGACGGCAGCGTGTATATTTATTATGCAGCCAGCGATACCCGTCTCCATGTAGCTTCTACCACCATCGACAAACTGCTGGACTTCGCTTCAACACCCCCGCCGACCCGCTGCGCAGTGTGGACTGCGTAAAGCAGCGGTGCGCCCTCATCGACAAAAATCTGGAGTACCTCAAGAGCATCGGCGAGTAAACCGCCCCTCTGAGCCCTCCACCCGAAAGGAAACGCCATGAAAAAGACCAACATCGACAGCCCCTTCTACCGCACTATGGGGAAGATCGGCGATCTGCTTTTTGCCAACCTTCTGTGGCTGGTGTGCTGTTTGCCCATCGTCACCGCCGGAGCCTCCACCCTGGGGCTGTTCACGGTGGTGAACAAGATGGCGGCAAAGGAGGACTACACCGTCCATACCGACTTTTTCAAGGCGTTCAAGCGGGATTTTAAGCAATCTACTGCCCTGTGGCTGGTGCTTTTGCTGGCAGGCTTTGCCGCCCTCACCGGGCTGCGCACCGCCACCGCACAGGACACCCCCAGCACCGGCATTCTGGCGGCAGCGTCCTTTCTGCTGCTGGTGCTGGCAGGCTGCTGCGGCAGCTGGGGCTTTGCCCTGCTGGCACGGTTCACCTATCCCGGCGTTCTGCCGGTGCTGGCGGACAGCGGCCGCATGACCCTTGCAAACCTGCTGCCCACTGTGGGGAATCTGGCTTTTCTGGCGTGGTTTCCTCTGCTGGCAAAAGCGCCCCTGCGTGGTTCGTCTATCTGCTGCCCCTGTGGCTGCTCATCGGCGGCGCAGGTTCTGCTCTTGGCATGGCAGCCTGATGCGCCCCGCCTTGCTCAAGCGTGGAAAAGCCGGGCGACAA
>ENA-OQIR01000801-OQIR01000801.1-human-gut-metagenome-genome-assembly--contig:-NODE-801-length-12375-cov-1.891737_pt1 | contig 12375 bp, 15 predicted proteins | sample MGYA00242580_ERZ504745 | MGnify/ENA primary metagenome ERZ504745 (study PRJEB26092, sample SAMD00036214) | human gut metagenome | host: Homo sapiens | study: EMG produced TPA metagenomics assembly of... | reverse complement strand
TTTTTGAATTTTTTTTTAAAAAATAATTTTTTGATTTAGGCTAATTTTTTGATGCAAAAGCAACAGTTTTTTAATTCCGTCTAAGCGCCTCAATCGGACTCAGTTTCGCTGCCTTTCTCGCCGGATAGATTCCGAAGAACACACCTACCGCACGGAGAACAGCGTAGCCGCCAGGATGGTTCCTGCACTGATCCCAGGTGCGATCGTCATTCCCATACTGCTGCTGATCACCGCACAGATCACATAGCCGCCTGCAATCCCCAGAACAATACCGATCAGCCCGCCTATGATCGTCAGGATCGCCGCCTCCGCAAGGAACTGTAACATAATGGACGAGGTTTTTGCTCCAAGGGATTTCCGGATACCGATCTCCCTGGTACGCTCTGTGACGGACACCAGCATAATGTTCATAACACCGATACCACCTACCAGAAGCGAAATTCCCGCAACAAAAGAGATAAACGCAGTCACCATGCCAAGCATCTGGTTCATGGATTTCATGACATCCTGGAAACTCTGTACCTGGAAATATTCATCTCCGGCACACTGGTGGCGTCTCTCAAGAAGATTTATGATCTTGTCCGCCACCGCCTGGGAATCCAGACTCTTATCTGCCTGAACTATGATCTGATAAAATTCTCCGCTGCTTCCGGTAAAGTCATCCATGGCCGTATAAGGCACATTTATGGTCACCGGCATTCCATCGTAAGTATAGCTGACAAAGGTTCCGTTCTCTTTCTGTGTGGTGACTCCGCAGATGCGGAATGTCTTGGTCAGATCATAGCAGGTGATGTCCAGTGTCATTCCCACTACATCATCCGTTCCGAAAGCCTTTTCGCATCGGCATCGGAGATCACGCAGACGTTTTTTTCCCTCTTCGACCTCCTTCTGCCCGAAATAGCTTCCGTACTTCACAGAAGCATTGTCCACCAGCTTGGCATCCTGGGCCTCCCCGGTCACTGTAAGATTAAAATCACCCTTTCCGGTTACGGTCTCGCCTGTATAGGAATCCGAAACATTAACACCTTCCACACCATACAGCTCCCGGACTGCATCAATATCCCCCGGCTCGATCCAGACCTGGTCTGTTATGGCATCATCACTGCAGTAAACAGCGATCTGGCCGCCACCGATATCATCGATCTCACTGTTCATCTGATTCTTCGTACCCTCACCGATGGACACAATGGCGATCACTGATGCAATACCGATGATGATACCAAGCATGGTGAGAAGGATCTTCCCTTGTTGGCCATGATGTTATGGATCGCCATTTTGATATATTCATAAATATTACTCATCGGCAGTCTCCCCTGTCTCTGCTGCACTGTCTGCAGACGCTGCCTCTGCCTTCATTCCCTCTTCCAGGGACCCCAGATCCTCGATGACCTCATCTCCGGCTTTAATTCCCTCTGTGATCTCAACAGAATCCTCCGAACTGATTCCTGTAGTGACATCCTGTTTTGTGATCACACCATCCTTCAGCACATAACAGAAGGAACCATCCTTGCCGATATTTACCACGCCTGCTGGAACCGTTACCACATCCTCTGCCTTTTCTGCATAGATCTTTACCTTCGCATCTACTCCCAGAAAAATATCCTTGTCCGGCTTGTCGATGCTCACTGTGGCAGAGATCAGTGTGGAGCCCTTTTCGTTAGTTGTGGCAATGTGACTGATCTTTGTCACCTTGCCGGTATATTTCCTGTCACCGATGGTAATGTCGGCATTCTGGCCTTCCTTTACCTTATCGTAGTCATACTTGGACACATTGATATCAACGCTGACCTTATCTGTATTCTGCAGGGTAAAAAGCTCCATTCCCTGTGTTGCCGCTGCGCCCTGCTGGACTGCTGATTTGGAAATGACGCCGTTAAAATCCGCCGAAATGCCTTTCTTTCCTTCTTCTACCAGCTCTTTCGCAGATTTTGCATCCAACTCAGTAAGATTGTTGCTGACACGCATTTTTTCTTTCTCTTCTTCTGTAAGGCTGGCAGAATCCGCCTCTGCAATGGATTTCTTGGAAGCAAGATCCGACTGCAGATCCGCCAGATCAGAGGTTGCCTGTTCGATCGCATTCTCAATGGCAGAAGTATCCACTGTACTTCCTGCAGAAGAAGCATCCGCAGATGCCTGATCTGTCAGCCCCGGTGTTTCCTCTGAAGCTCCATCGGTAACAAAATCACCGGCCACACTACTGCTGTAATCAGAATACTCCGGCATTTTGGGCTGGCTGGCCTTCTTATCCTCATAAGCTTCCTTTGCTTCCTGGCAGGTGATCTCTGCCTGACTTCTTGCTGCTTCCGCTTCATCCAGCGCCTGGGCATTCTCATCGCTCTGCTCTGCCTGCCACTGTGCAAAAGCATCTGATACCTGGTATCTGCCTGATTATAAGCATTCTGTGCCGTTACATAATCGGAATTCAGCTGTCCCAACTCCTTCTGGTACTGCGGAAGTGTCTCATTCTGATATGTAGTCAGCGCTTCTGAATACGCTCTCTGAGTCTCTGCATCTCTGGCAGCCTGGGCCTCTGCCTTTGCCTGGGCCTCTGCCTTTGCCTGGGCCTGCGCATCTGCCGCAGCCTGAGCCTGTACAGACGCCAGCTGTGATCTCAGGGAAGCCAGATAATTCTGCTGCTCCCTTACCTGATGTTCCAGACTGGAAACCTTTGCTTTTGCGCTGTTCTGCTTCTGCTGGGCCTCATTAGATTTATTGATGGAATTTTTGTAATCATACTGTCCGGACTGTACATTCAGCTCTGCTTTCTGATTATCCCTCTCCAGATCCTTCACTTCAAACTCTATCAGCTTCGTTCCCTTTGAAACCGTATCACCTTCTGCAAAGGATACGCTTTTGATCTGTGCGTTCACAGGAGAATAAAAGGTCTTCTGCTCATCACTGACAACGGTTCCGGTTGCATCTACGATCTCCTCCACATCTCCTGTCTCCGCTTTGGTAACAGCAACCTGCGGAATCTGTGATCCCCCGCGGCCTGCACCGGATGCCGCATAAATACCACCTGCCACAACAGCCACTGCTGCCACACCGATCACAATCTTTTTCCCTTTTTCATTCTTAAGCCTCCTCGACAAATTCCTCATTGATCGTATCTGATTCAATTTTTCCATCCATGATCCGGACCACACGTCTGGCCTGAGCCGCGATCCCATTATCATGAGTGATCAGGATCAAGGTTTCTCCTGATCTGTGCATTCCCTTCAGGATTTCCATAATTTCCCTGCTGGATGCAGAGTCCAGATTTCCCGTTGGTTCGTCCGCCAGGATCACCGGCGGCCTGGCTGCGATAGCTCTGGCAATCGCCACACGCTGCTGCTGTCCCCCTGACATTTCATTTGGCTTATGATCCATACGTTTCTCAAGTCCGACTTTTTTAAGAGATTCCACAGCAAGCTTTCTTCTTGTTTTCCGGTCAATCCCGCGGTAGATCAGAGGAAGCTCCACGTTTTCCAGAGCCGTAAGATTTGCGATCAGATTAAAGCCCTGAAAGATAAAACCAATCTCCTTATTCCGTACCACCGAGAGATCGTTATCCTTCATTGTGGATACATCTGTTCCATTCAGATAATATTTCCCGGAGGTAGGGACATCCAGGCAGCCCAGCATGTTCATAAAGGTGGATTTTCCGGAACCGGACTGTCCGATAATAGCCACAAATTCCCCCTTATTGATCTCCAGGTTCACATGATCCAGCGCCCGCACCTCATTTTCTCCGGGATTGTAAACCTTGCACAGATCTACTACCCGTACCAATGCATCTTCCATAATAAAATTACTCCTTGTAAAGTAAATCAGTCCCAGGCAAGCCTCTCCTCTGCTTATTGCTTTTCGCCATTGAAGCAGAGAGCTTCCCTGATCAGGTTAAAAAATACAGAGCGAAGTCTGCAGGGGATACTGCTGTTTCTCGTCGGAAACGCTCCAAGCCAAAACAGCAGCAGCAGACTGCTCTGTCATTTCCGGGAAATCCCCGCTCATTGATCTGTAACGAAAAGATCACCTGAATGTCTTCAGAACTGACGCACATTTATACATCCGTTTATGCATCAAGTAAAAATGCCTTATATGCTTGTATGCCTCATATACATCTGCCTTGCTGGTAACCTCCCACGGAGCATGCATACTCAGCACTGCCACGCCACTGTCAATAACCTCCATTCCGTAAAGTGCCGCAATATAAGCAATGGTTCCGCCTCCACCAAAATCAACCTTTCCAAGCTCTGCTGTCTGGAAAACAACATTGTGATCATCAAAAATCCTGCGAACTCTTGCAACATACTCTGCATTGGCATCGTTGGAACCGGATTTTCCTCTTGCCCCGGTGAACTTGTTAAGAACAATACCGCGTCCAAGATATGCTGCATTCTTTTTCTCAAAAGCCTCACCATAGGCCGGATCATAGCCGGCACTTACATCAGAAGAAAGCATGCTGGAATTACGGAGAGCTCTTCTTAATGCAAGCTCGGAATAGCAGCCCATTCCGTCCAGAAGCTCTGCCACGCTGTTCTCAAAAAATCTGGACTGCATGCCTGTGGCACCAACGCTTCCGATCTCTTCCTTATCTACAAGGAGACAACAGCCGGTACGCTTCGGTGTCTCCTCCATCTCCAGCATTGCCGCAAGGGATGTGTAAGCGCATACACGGTCATCCTGTCCATATGCTGCGATCATGCTGCGGTCAAGTCCACAGTCTCTTGCCTTTCCTGCCGGAACGATCTCCAGCTCTGCAGAAAGAAAGTCCTCTTCCTCAATACCATATTTCTCATTTAAAATCTTCAGCACATTCTGTTTTACCGCATCCTTTTTTGAATCATCCGGAAGCTCTGCAAGAGGTCTGCTTCCGATCAGGATATCCAGCATCTCACCCTCAATAACCTCTGCTGCCTTTTTCTGGAGCTGTTTTCCGGAAAGATGGATCAGAAGATCTGTGATGTAAAGTACCGGATCCTCCGCATCCTCACCAATGCTGATCTCCACAATGCTTCCGTCCTTCTTTGCAACAACGCCATGCATAGCAAGAGGCAGTGTCACCCACTGGTATTTCTTTACGCCACCATAATAATGGGTATCCAGATAAGCCAGGTCCGTATCCTCGTACAGAGGATTCTGCTTAACATCCAGTCGCGGAGAGTCGATATGTGCACAGAGAATGCTCATCCCTCCGGAAAGCTCTTCGGTTCCTACATGAAACAGGGCAACGATCTTCTTCATCCCTACTGCATAAACCTTGTCACCGGCCTTGATCTTCTCGCCTTTTTCAAGCTTCGACTCAAGAGATTCATATCCGGCAGCCTCTGCTTCCTTTACGATTTCTGCAACACATTCACGTTCCGTTTTTCCTTTATCCAAAAATTCTCTGTAAGCCTTCGCAAGCTTCTCCATTTCTGTTTCTTCTGCTTCCTTATAAGAAAGCCACGCATTTCTTCTTTCCATTTTAGTGGTCCACCTTTCTTTATAGCTTCCGGCAGCTGCGTTTCTCATCATATTATCTGCAATCTGTCTACTATTATAGGTCAAACATTTACGAATTTCCACCGCAATTCCCATTCTTTACAAAATCTTTATGATTCGTTATAGTAGTTCTTAAGAATTGGCCCTGTATCCAAAATTTTCAGGTATCTTACACACGGAAAACTTTCTGTTTCACCGTAGACTTTACCTGTATTCTTCCACAGGGCAAAGGAGGAAACAACATGCAATCATCTGCTCAGTTAAAAGAGCTTCTTCACAGCATCAACCGCAAAAGCTATCCTGCATACAAGTCTCTGCGGGGTGCATACCAGTTTGACCGTTATATTTTGTCCATTGACCACGTACAGGGGGATCCTTTTGCCTCTCCCTCTCACATCAGTGTAAAGCTCTCCCACCGCGACACCGGATTTCCGGCAGAATATTATAAGGATTCCCTGACCCGCATCACACTGGGAGACTTTCTGAACCGCCAGTTTGAACAGCAGGTAAACCGTTATACCTTCCGTGCAAAGGGTTCCGGAAAAAGCGGCCTGATCTCAGTAAGCCACTGCGGTCAGGAGGTTCTTGCACGTACTGCCTGTGAAATAACGGAAAAAGGCATCACTGCACGTTTTTTCATCGGTTTTCCGCCAATGGCAGAACCATCAGCTCCCCCGAACTGGAAAAAATCCTCTTCGATTTTCTTCCGATCTGTGTTCACAAGGCATTTTTTTACCGAAATCTTGACCCGGAAGCGCTGAGAAAAGCCATCTGCCTTGCCGAAGATCAGGCATTTATCCGTCAGGAACTGAAAAACGTTCTCTGGCTGCCTTTGTCAGTGATGGCGCTATCCTCCCCAGGGAAAGCGGTATCTCTTCACGCCCGATGAAAAACTCTGTTCCTTTTGTTTCTCCGGAAAGCCTGAGAGTTTCCATGAAGCTGCCCCACAGAGGAACCATCACAGGCATGGGCATTCCCTGCGGCATCACCTTGATCGTAGGTGGCGGCTACCATGGCAAATCCACCTTACTTAACGCACTGGAGCTGGGAATTTATGATCACATTTCCGGTGATGGCCGGGAATATGTCATTACCGATCCTTCTGCCCAGAAGCTCCGCTCCGAGGACGGCCGTTTTATCAAAGATGTGGATATTTCTCTTTTTATCAACGATCTTCCAAATAAAAAAGACACCCTCTGCTTTTCTACAGAGGATGCCAGCGGCAGCACTTCACAGGCTGCCGGTATCGTGGAAAGTATGGAGGCAGGGAGTAAAGTCTTTCTCCTTGACGAGGATACCTCTGCTACCAACTTTATGGTTCGTGATTCCTTCATGCAGCGGGTGATCTGTCGGGAAAAGGAGCCCATCACTCCATTTCTGGAACGTGCCCGGGATCTCTATGAAAAGGCAGGGATCTCCACTATCCTGGTTGCCGGAAGCTCCGGAGCTTTTTTCCATATTGCGGATACTGTGATCCAGATGGATAATTATCATCCGGTGGACATCACAGCAGTTACCGGAAGCTCTGCCAGGAACTATCCTCTCTCAGACCTTGAGCCCTGCATTCCGCCTGCCGGAAAGCCATCGCATCATGACCAGGGCCAAAGTGGCTCCATCCCGCCACAGCCGTCCCGGACAGCCGGAAAGACTGAAAACCAAGGTTCACGGCAAAGATGGCTTTTCTCTTGGAAAAACCGAAGTGGATCTCCGCTATGTGGAACAGCTGATCGACTCCGAACAGACTGCATCCCTGGCGTTGCTTCTGAAATATGCCTGCGAGCATCTTATTGACGGAAAACGTACTCTGCCGGAGATCGTCGCTTATCTGGATGCTCAGCTGAAAAAGCAGGGATTGTCCTTCTTCTCGGAAGGCTCTTATATTCCATGCGGTTATGCCATGCCCAGGATTCAGGAAATCTACTCCTGCTTTAACCGCTATCGCAGGCCGTAGCCGTGCCTGAAGCTGTATATTCAATAATCTCAGCCAACAAAAAAACGCTGCCGATAAACATTGGAAACCTTTATCTCCTCTGTCATTCGGCAGTATTTTTCTGCAATGCAAAACCACCGTCCTGTCGCTCTGTCTTGCCAATAGAACGGTGGTTTATCTTCATACATATTTTAGGGAAAGGAAAGAGTTTTTCTTAAGAGCTTCTGTTCTCTTAAGATGTTTATATCATACAGGATAAATGTGAGAGAAATTTGTACAATTTCTAATAAATTTATAAAATTTATTAACGAAGTCTAATCATTTCCCAAAATAATCCTGCTGATCATTATTTTCTATGGTTATTACAACCATTTCTTTCGCTTTTTAATCGTGTCTCTGCTCTTTGTTATCGTATGTCTCACAGAATCTGGCAGCAAAAGCCGGCGGCTCCTGATGTGCATACAGATGAGAAATATCTCCAAAAGAGCTCATGCGGAAGGACGCGATCCCTTTTCGCCTCTCCTCTGTAACAATGGTGCTCACCGATGACGCGCCGCACAGAAATTCTGCAGCATCACCAGCGGAGAAATACTGAGAAGATAGCTGATGAGTACACAGCTTACACCGAAATGGCAGAAAAACACAAGCGTATCTTCATTGGCTTTTTCTGCTCTGTAATAATGTCCTTCCCGCACATAGCCATGCTCTGCCAGAACTTTATCAAAATTCTGTGTAACCCAATCATACTCTTCTTTCATTTTTCCCTCTCGCAGGATGTCATTATCCCACCAGCGGTCAAAGCTGTAGAAATTTTCGATCTTCGTCCAGTCCTGGGGAAGCCAGTCCCAGGGAATGATCTTTTCCCCATGAAGATCCGGTCTTCTGATCTTTACATCGAATTCTCTCAGCCACTTGCATTCTGTAGCTGTTCTTCCGTTTTTCTTCAGCGTGCAGGATGCGGTATCCTTTGCTCTTCCAAGCGGAGAAACATAAAAATCCCTGACATCAAGAGCTGCGATCTTCTCAGAAAGAAATTCCGCTTCCTTCCAGCCTTTTCGGTCAGGGAATCTATTGTGTAATCCGGGTCTCCATGTCGTATAAAAAGTAATTTCATCTTTTGGTATCCTCCATTTCATAACCTGGATTTCCATTATATTCTTATTTTTTCAGTTGTCAATTCCTGATATCTTCTGCTGCAGGGATCAAACCTGATCTGCGGTTTCTCCATGGAGCACAGCCTGCTGCTCCCTCAGCTCATAAACTGCCTTTTTCAATGCCAGAAAGCTCTCCTCACTGATTATATGCTCGATCCTGCAGGCATCATGAAGCGCTGTTTTTTCCTGGACTCCCAGCATCATCAGCCAGGAAGAGATCAGCTGATGACGTTCATATACCTTATCGGCAATCTTATGTCCATCCTCTGTCAGACGGATATCTCCGTTGTCAGCTACTGTGATGAGATTTTTCTGACGAAGATTCTTCATGGCAACACTGACACTCGGTTTCTTAAAGCCCATCTCTGCCGCGATATCCACAGCTCTTACAAGAGAGCTCCTGTTTCCAAGGATCAGGATCGTCTCTAAATAATCTTCAGATGATTCATTTGATCTCACGTTATTTACACCTCCCTCGGTTTGTCAAAACTAACCAAGTTAATCATAACATACTTCGGGAGAATGAGCAATGGTTTTTACTGCTTTCTGTTTAGTTCTGCCTCAATTGCCAGAAGGCTCTGGCTGGAGCATATCTGCAGAATTCTGGAAATTTCCAGGAGTTTTCCCTGGAGCAGTTTCCCCGGAGCAGTTCACAATATCCCTGAAATTTCATCTGTACCAGGATATGTATCAGCTCGTGATCAACTTCTTGTCCACATTCCTTTTGAAAACGTTCATTAAGGATCTGCTCCATTTTCGTGCAGGCATCCTCACGGAAATTCTCATATCTGGTACCTTCAGCTCCATCCATGAGGATTTTTGCGATATCCTTGTTTTCCCAGATAAATTCCATAAGTATCCTGTCATATTCTTCCGGATGCAGTTGTTTTTCCTGATCCGTAAAGTCTCCCATGATCCGCTTCAGATCCTCTGCCGTCTCTTCCACGATTTCTTCAAAAAGAGCTGCTTTACTTTCAAAGAAGAAATATAGCGCTCCCGTAGTCACATCTGCTTTTTTGCAGATCGCACGAAGAGAAGCCTTCAGAAATCCCCTGTCTCTGAATTCTTCCTTCCCCGCTTCCAGAAGTCTGCTCCGCACAGCATTTTCTGATTTTTCCATATTTTACGCACTCCATCATTTTCCTGCATTCCGCTTTGCAGGAAAATTCCGCTTATTTCTGACTAGTTGTTAATATTTTAGCAATCTGGTCTTACTTGTATTTTACCTTAAATCGCTGAAAAAAGAAAGTATTTTGTGCCCAGTGTCAGTCTGTCATCGGGGAATCTCCACGGTCTGTAACGATTTCATAACCTACAGACTCCACACGTCTGGCAAGACACCCTCTGCACTCTGCTGCTTCCTCGCCTGTACAGATCTTATTATCATAAAGTTCATACTGTTTACGGTTCTTCACCGGAGAAAGATTGGGCATTACTACATTTGCACCCGCCTGAAAACCCTTTTCCCTGCCTCTGGGTCCAGTGTCCCCAGTGCTGTGTTGCCGGAAGAAGTACCTGTGGAAGCATGATCCTGATGACAGACAGCAGAAACAGTGTCATATCCACACTTCCTGCCGGTTCCTCTGCAAATTTCGTATCATGGTGCGGGATAAATGGTCCGATCCCCACCATATGCGGATTCAGGTCTTTAAGAAAAACAAGATCTTCCGCCAGATACTCCAGCGTCTGTCCCGGCGCACCTACCATAAATCCGGCACCTATCTGATATCCCAGTTCCTTCAGGGTATAAAGACACTGTTTACGGTTTGCAAGACTTAAACTCTCCGGATGAAGATAACGATAATGTTCCTCGCTGGCCGTCTCATGACGGAGTAAATAGCGGTCTGCTCCGGCATCTTTAAACCTCTGATAGCTTTCTTTTGATTTCTCCCCAATGGACAGCGTGATCGCACAGTCCGGATATCCCTGTTTGACGGACCGAATGATGTCAACCATCCGGTCATCATTAAACCATGGGTCTTCCCCTCCCTGGAGCACAAATGTCCGAAATCCCAGCTCATAGCCATTCTCGCAGCACTGCAGGATTTCCTCCTTCGTAAGGCGGTAACGGCTGGCATTCCTGTTAGAACGGCGGATTCCGCAGTAATAGCAGTCATTTCTGCAGTAATTGGTAAATTCTATCAGACCTCTTGTATATATTTTGTTTTCAAAATATTTTTTCTGTATACGGACAGCCTCTTCCCGAAGCAGACGAATCGCATCCGGATCCTGATATAAGTGCAGAAGTTCCGGATATTCTTCCTTTGTCAGCTGTCCTAATTTTATAAATTTTTCAACGATCCCCATACTTTATCTGTCCTTCTCTTTTATTTACAAAACTATCTGTAAAAAATATTTTATCACAAAAAAACAGATATTGCACAATATAAGTATACATGCAATATCTGTTCTTACAGAATGGTTACTGTTCATTCCGTTCTCAATAACACAGAATGATTCAATTTTTATTTAATAAGATCCTTTACAACCTCACCGGCAATGATCAGTCCCACTACGGAAGGCACGAAGGCATTACTTCCCGGTACCTGACGTCTCTGGGTACATTTTCTTTCTGTTTCCGGAGGACAGATGCAATGAGACTTGCAGCTGATCGCCATATCATCAATTGGAGTCATGGGCTTCTCCTGTGAGTAAACCACCTTCAGTTTTTGATCCCCCGTTTTTCAGTTCACGACGCATAACCTTTGCAAGGGGGCAGACAGACGTTTTATAAATATCTGTCACCATAAAACCTGTCGGATCCATCTTATTTCCGGCCCCCATAGAGCTGATGATCGGTGTTCCTGAAGCCTTTGCCTGCTCTACGAGCATCAGCTTTCCGGTTACAGTGTCGATCGCATCGACTACATAATCATACTGGGAAAAATCAAAGGAATCCGCTGTCTCCGGCACATAAAATGTTTTGTGGATATTTACAACTGCATCCGGATTGATTTCAAAATACGTTCTCTGGCTACATCAACTTTATATTTCCTACGGTCTTTCTTGTTGCGTAAATCTGGCGATTGATATTAGTGAGGCATACTTTGTCATCATCAATGAGATCCAGGTACCTACGCCACTTCTGACCAGTGCTTCCACCGTATATCCGCCAACACCGCCAATTCCGAATACTGCGACTCTGGAATTTTTCAGCTTTTCCATTCCTTCTTTTCCGATTAATAATTCTGTTCTTGAAAACTGATTCAGCATTTTCTGACCTCTCCTTATATTCTTTCCATGTATATTTATACCGACAACGGATATTTTTTTTATATCTGTCCGATTCGTTTTACAACTGTCAGGATTCTATCATGGGAAAATAGCCTTGTCAATATCCCTACCAATAAGCTAGGAATATTTTCCAGCTTTCATCAATATATTTTATGACACAAAAAAAGATCCCTGAAAAAGGAATCTCACTGATACTGCGGGTAGCCGGACTTGAACCGGCACGGAGTTGCCCCCGAGAGATTTTAAGTCTCTTGTGTCTGCCTATTCCACCATACCGCATATTCAATTAATTTGTTCAAAAATGGGGCCTATAGGGCTCGAACCTATGACCCTCTGCTTGTAAGGCAGATGCTCTCCCAGCTGAGCTAAGACCCCAAATATGAACGACCCAGAAGAGACTCGAACTCTCGACCTCCGCCGTGACAGGGCGGCGCTCTAACCAACTGAGCCACTGGGCCATACAAAATATAAAACTTTTAAAATGGACCTTCGGGGACTCGAACCCAGGACCGACCGGTTATGAGCCGGTTGCTCTAACCAACTGAGCTAAAGGTCCAAAAAGCCGATGATCGGACTCGAACCGATAACCTG
>ENA-OQIR01000800-OQIR01000800.1-human-gut-metagenome-genome-assembly--contig:-NODE-800-length-12387-cov-1.478711_pt1 | contig 12387 bp, 13 predicted proteins | sample MGYA00242580_ERZ504745 | MGnify/ENA primary metagenome ERZ504745 (study PRJEB26092, sample SAMD00036214) | human gut metagenome | host: Homo sapiens | study: EMG produced TPA metagenomics assembly of... | reverse complement strand
CATTATTAATAGCGATGAATTGTGTTTCAGCATATATAGTAATACCATTACCATTTTCTTTATCACCAATAGTTTTGCAGACTTTAGTAGTTAATTTGGTAGCTTTTTTATTATCACCGAAACAGGCTTTTATCACTATGTTTGTATACATATTGATAGGACTTGTGGGTATTCCTGTATTTACAGGCGGGTCAGCAGGACCTGCTAAAATTTTTGGACCAACAGGTGGTTATATTTGGGGTTATCTAGTTGCTGCCGTATTGATAGCTTGGCTTAAGGGAAATAAATATAATTTTAAGCGATATGCTTCAATAGGAGTAGGCTTAGGTATACCAGTGATTTATCTTTTGGGTGCAATTCAATTGAAATTATTAACAGATATGAATTGGGAAGTAGTATTCTTAACAGGAGTATTACCTTTTATTCCATTAGATATTGTAAAGTGCATTGTGGCTGTAATATTAGCCAGACTATAGGAAAATTTTAATAGAGGATATTAAGATTATGAGACAAGTATATATATTAGGTGGTCTTCGTAGTTATATTGGTTTATGTAATGGTATGTATAGACATATTCCAGCTGAATTTTTGGGAGCGAAGGTACTAAAAAATTTAAAAGAGAAATATAAAATAGAAGATAAGGATATAGATTATATAATAGCTGGTAATGGAGTGGGAGCTGGCGGTAATATTACTAGATTAATGACACTTGAAGCAGGTATAGATGAAAATGTACCTGCTTTTACTGTAGATATGCAATGTTGTAGTGGTTTAGAAAGTATTGCAGTGGCTTATGCTAAAATTGCTTCTGGACAAGCGGATATGATAATAGCTGGTGGTTTTGAAAGTAGTTCAACTCAGCCTATACGCGGATATAATAAAAACCATCCTGATTATACTGAAAATAGCTTTTATACAGTAGCAAAATTTATACCAAACAATCATCGAGAAACTATAATGCTTGAAGGAGCTGAATATACGGCAATAAAAGAAAATATAACTAAAGAAGAATTGGATTTATGGGCATTAAAAAGTCATGAAAGAGCAGTACGAGCAAGACAAGAACATTTATTAGATGATATAGTTGTTTCAATTAATGATAGTGATAAAGATGAAGGTATTAGAGCTAAAATGAGTGAAAGATTGTTAAAAAGAATGCCTAAGTTATTGCTAAATGGAGAGGTAACGACAGCAGGAAATTCTTGTTTGATTAATGATGGAGCGGCTTTTGTAATAGTATGTTCAGAAGAATATTTAAAGAAAATTGGACAAAAAGCACAAGCTAGAATTTTAGACTATTGTGCTTGTGGTGTTAATCCTATGCTTAGTCCAATGGGTAGTATTAAAGCTATAAAGAAATTATTAATGCAAAAGAATTTGGATATAAAAAATATAGATTGTTTTGAAGTAAATGAAGCTTTTGCTGTTATTGATGTATTATTTGAACGTAATTTTCCAGAAGTGATAGATAGATATAATATTTTTGGCGGAGCTTTGGCATATGGTCATCCTTATGGAGTATCAGGTGCTATGATTTTATTGCATTTAATAAAATCTTTAGAATATAGAAAAGGAAAATTAGGTTGTTGCAGTATTGCTGGTGCTGGAGGATTGGGCAGTGCAATGACGATTGAATATCTTTAAAAGATAGAGGTGAATTCTATGGATTATTTATCTATTTTGAAACGACAAAATTTGCAAGATAAAGCGTTGGTAACAGATAAGGATAGTTTTTCATATGAAGATTTAATAAAGAAAGTTGAGAAAATACGAGAACATATAGATTATACAGATAAATATAAGTTTATTTATGAAGATTTAATTGTAGATCAATTATGTACGTTTATTGCTTATAGTGGTACTAATGTAGTGCCAATTATTGCTACGAATGTAAGCAAAAATCAAGATTTTGTTGTAAAGGATATTCCTTCAAATGCTTGCATGGGAGTAATGACTTCTGGTTCTACGGGAAAAAGTAAATTATTGTGGAGAAGTTTTAGTAGTTGGGTGGATTTTTCCCAAGCAAAATGAAATCTTTAATATAGATAAGAATACAGTGATATTTTGCCAAGGAAGTTTGGCTTTCACAGGAAATTTAAATATATATATGAGTGTTTTATTTGTAGGTGGTTCAATTGTAGCTACTGAAAAATTTGCTCCTAAAACGTGGGTGAATATGATGGAACAAAATAAAGTAAATACAATTTATTTAATACCATCAAAATTATTATTATTGCCTAAAATCGTAAGCGATAAAAATGCAAGATTAAAGGTATAATTAGTGGTTCACAAAGTATGGGAAAATTTCAGGCAGAAGAATTGAAGAAAGTTTTTCCTAATGTAAAAATAACTTTATATTATGGTGCTAGTGAATTAAATTACATATCATATATTCAAGATGATAATATGACCGAGGATAAAACTTGTATAGGTAAACCTTTTAAGGGAGTAAAAGTCTTTATTAAAGATGAAGAGATAATGATTGATACACCTTATGGTGTTGAGGGAATACAAAGACCTTTTTCTTTAAAAGATAGAGGTTATATTGATAAATATGGAAATTTACATTTTTTAGGAAGAAAAGATGATATTTGTAATTTAAATGGTATAAAATTTCTAAATATAAAATAGAGAATATATTAAAAGATAAATTATCTTTAGAAGAAGTAGCAATAACCATAATTAATCAGAATAATATAGATATAATGATAGCTGTTGTTGTTAAAGATGATTTACCTAAAAAATCGGAGATAATAAATAAATTAAGAGAATATCTTAGTGAATACGAAATACCGAAAAAGTTTATAAAAGTATTAAGTTTGCCTAAGAATGAAAGCGGGAAAATAGATAAATTGAAATTAAACGAAATAATTAAAAATAAGATATAATGATATAATAATCAGCATAAGTTAATAAAAAAATAGTAAAAAATATGTAATATGTAAACTTTTTTCTTGACTATGTAATAGATAAGTTGTACAATGAATACACTATCAATTAGGGAGATGTAATTATGGTTAAATTTGTTGAAACAAAAACATTAAAAGAAAAAGTTGATGTTTCCACTATTGGTTTTGGAACACATTTTACAGATTATATGTTTGAAATGACTTATGATGAAGGTCAAGGCTGGCATGATGCTCAGATTGTACCTTACGAAGAAATAAAAGTTAGCCCAGCAAATGCAACACTTCATTATGGTCAGGCTATTTTTGAAGGTATGAAAGCTTTCCGTCAGGGCAAAGATGTAGTTATTTTCCGTACTAAAGACCATTTAAATCGTTTAAATAATTCAGCTCGTATTCTTGATATTCCACCAATTGATGTTGATTTAGTATATGATGCTCTTCATCAATTAATCACTATTGAAAAAGATTGGGTGCCAAATAAAAAAGGTCAGAGCCTTTATATTCGTCCATTCATCTTTGCAGATGATCCATTCTTAGGTGTTAGCGTATCTAAAAGATATAAATTCTATATCATTCTTTCTCCAGTAGCTGCTTACTATGCACATGGATTTGCTCCAGTAAAAATCATGGTAGAAGATACATATGTTCGTGCAACAAAAGGTGGTTTAGGTGAAGCAAAAACTCCAGCTAACTATGCAGCAAGCCTTCATGCAGGTCTTGAAGCTCACAAAAATGGTTATGACCAAGTATTGTGGTTAGATGGCGTACATCGTAAATACATCGGTGAAGTTGGTTCTATGAACATTTTTATTCAAAATTGATGGTAAAATCGTAACTCCTGCTTTAGATGGTACTATTTTAAATGGTATCACAAGAAGAACTGTTCTTGCTGTAGCTAAAGAATGGGGCATGGAAGTAGAAGAACGTCCTATTACTATTGATGAATTAGTAGAAGACTACGAAAATGGTAAATTAGAAGAAGTATTCGGTTCTGGTACAGCAGCTGTAATTTCCCCTGTTGGTGTACTCGGCTATAAAGATAAAGTAATGACTATCAATGATGGCAAAATTGGACCATTTGCATCAAAAAATGTTCAATTATATCACAGGACTTCAAAGCGGTGAAGAAAAAGATATTCATGGCTTCATTGATAAAGTAACAACTGTAGACTAATTTTCTTAAAGATATAAAATATAAAAAAGCTCTCGAGAGATTATTTTTTCGGGGGCTTTTTGTTTTAAATTTGTCATATAATACTTTAGTTGAAAGCTTTTTTGAGAAAATGTTATAATAATCATAATAAAAACTTTGTAATATAAGTATATTTTTGCTAAAATATATATATTTGAAACTAACAGAGATTAAAGGAGGGTTTTTAGTGCCTGTAAAAATAACTATGGAGGATTTAAAGCAAAAGTTAGCGGGTCCTCAATATAAATTAACTCCTCAAAGAAAAATAGTATTGCAGATTTTTTTAGATAGACCTAGCCAGCACTTAAGCGCTGAAGATGTGCATTTTATTTTAAAAGAACAAAAATGCGAAATTGGTTTAGCTACAGTATATCGTAGTTTAGAATTATTGAGCGACTTAAATATTTTAAACTATCTCGATTTTGGCGATGGTTGCCGTCGTTATGAATTAAATGATGCAAGTCCTAATGAACATCAACATCATCATTTAATTTGTGTAGAATGTGGCAAAGTCTTAGAATTCACAGATGACCTTTTAGGTAATCTCGAAGAAAAAATAGAAGATACATGCAAATTTAAAATTGTAGACCATCAGTTAAAATTCTTTGGTTATTGTGAAGTTTGTCAGAAAAAGCGTGAATTGAAATCGTGAAAATAAAAACATTTTATTTAAATAGTACAAAAGAAATTATTGTAAAAATAGTAAAAGAGATTTTAGTATTATTTAAAGTAGAAATAAATGATGCAAATGATACTATTTTTGATTACGATGAATTGAAAATAGAAAATATATATGATGATGTGGCTTTAAATGGTGTAAAAACAGTCTTGACTTTGCGTAAAGATGAAAAATTATGGACTTATACAAGACAAAGCTTTTTACATGATGATGAAAGTGTAAAAGCAGGGACTAATCGTTTAATTAAATTAAATTTATATCATATCTTTTGCGAAGATTTACAAGCTAAAAAAGCTCCTTGGGGAATACTTCATGGAGTTAGACCAACAAAAATCGTACACCGTTTAATGGAGCAAGGATTAGACCGTCAAGGTGTGATAGGACGTTTACAAGATGATTATGAGGTACAAATAGATAAAGCAAATCTAATCACAGATATTGCTTATTTACAATTACCTTTTTTAGCAAAGGCAAATGACCCAAAACTTATCAGTGTTTATGTAGGAATTCCATTTTGCCCATCACGTTGTTTATATTGTTCTTTTCCTTCAAGTATATTGCCAAGTAGCGAGATGACTCGCAAATATTTGCAGACTTAAATTATGAAATTACTAAATTAAAGCTTTAATAGAACAATATGATTTTAAAGTACAAAGTATTTATGTAGGTGGAGGCACTCCTACAAGTTTAAATGAAAATGATTTTGATGATTTATTATCTTTAGTGGCTAAATCATTTAAAGGCGATTATGTTGAAGAGTTCACTGTGGAAGCAGGCAGACCTGATTCTTTAAGTCTTGAAAAAGCAAAATCCATAGTAAAATATGGTGCAGATAGAGTTAGTGTAAATCCACAGACAATGCAAGATAGAACATTATCTTTAATTGGTAGAAAACATACTTCAGCAGATATTTTGCGTGCATTTAAACAAGTGCGTCAAGCTGGTATAAAGCATGTGAATACTGATTTAATCATTGGGCTTCCTGGTGAAGATATAAAAGATGCTCAAGATACGATTAATAAAGTAATAGATTTAGCTCCAGATGATATAACTTTGCATGCTTTGGCATTAAAAAAAGGTTCAGAATTAAAGCTTTATAAGAGATTAATATTGTCTTGCCTGATGATGAAACAGTTCAAGCTATGCTAAGATAATGACAACTGCTATTGATGAATATGGTTTAATTCCATATTATATTTATCGTCAAGGATATATGAGTGGTCAATTAGAAAATGTAGGTTATAGCAAAAAGGGTCAAGAGGGCATTTATAATATTCAAATAATGGGTGAACGTCAGACTATTTTAGGTGTTGGCGGTGCAGCAACTAGTAAGATTACTTATCCAGGTAAGAGATTACAAACATCATTTAATGCAAAAGATTTATATACTTATTTAAATAGTATAGATAAATATATTGAACGCCGAGCAATGCTTTTAAAAGAAGCTTATGGCGATTAAAAATATGTAGAGGTGATATTTTATATGTTGACAAAAGCTCCTCGTGGAACGAAAGACATACTTCCAGATAAAGTAGGAAATTGGTTATATCTTGAAAATTTAATTAGAAAATTATGCGGTCAATATGGTTACCGTGAAATCAGAACACCTATTTTTGAGCATACTGAATTATTCCAACGTGGTATTGGTGAAACTACTGATGTTGTAGAAAAAGAAATGTATACTTTCACAGATAGAGGTAATAGAAGTATTACTCTTCGTCCTGAAAATACAGCAGCAGCAGTACGCTCTTACTTAGAAAATAAATTATATGCAGATACAAATTTATGCAAATTATTCTACATCGGTTCAATGTTTAGATATGACCGCCCACAAGCTGGTCGTTATCGTGAATTCCATCAGTTTGGTGTAGAAGCTTTAGGTGAAGCAAATCCAGCAGTTGATGCTGAAATCATTTCTTTAGCTGTACAGTTCCTAAAAGATTTAGGGCTTAAAGATATAAAATTATTATTAAACTCTGTAGGTTGTCCAAAATGTAGACCTGTATATCGTCAAAGATTACAAGAATTTTTCAAACCTGTAATTGATGAGATGTGTGATGATTGTAAATCTCGTTATGATAGAAATCCAATGCGTCTTTTAGATTGCAAAAATGAAAAATGTAAAGAATTGGCGCAAGATGCTCCTGCTATTACTGATTGTCTTTGCGATGAATGTAATGATCATTTCCATAAAGTACAAGAATTCTTAACAGCTGCTGGTATAGAATTTGAATTAGACCCAGGTCTTGTACGTGGTCTTGATTATTATACTAAGACTGCATTTGAATTAAAATATGTACCACTTGGTGCTCAATCTGCCGTTTTAGGTGGTGGACGCTATGATGGCCTTATTGAAGAATGTGGCGGTAAATCTACACCTGCTGTAGGTTTTGCTACAGGTCTTGAAAGAGTATTGCTCGCTCTTGAAATGCAGAATTTATTACCTGAAACTAATTATGATACAGATGTATTTATTGTAGCTTTAGGTGATACTGTACAGGCAAAAGCCTTTGAAATTTTAGCTAATTTGCGTAGAGGTGGATTTAAAGCTGCTATGGACTTTGCAGGACGTAGTATGAAAGCTCAAATGAAACAAGCAAATAAAGCTAATGCAAAATTCACTATTATCTTAGGTGAAGATGAATTGCAAGCAAATTCTGTTGTACTTAAAATATGAATGAAAGTACACAAGAAACAATCTCTATAGATGAATTGCTTAATAAACTCACTACATTAACAAAATAATTATTGAGGTGGAATTAGTAAAATGGAAACAATGGAAGGTATGAAAAGAACTCACCATTGTGGTGAACTTCGTGCCACAAACGAAGGTCAAGAAGTAGTATTATGCGGTTGGGTATCTCACCGTCGTGACCATGGTGGACTTATTTTATTGATTTACGTGATAGAAGTGGCCTTGTTCAGCTCGTTTTTGCTGAAGATAAAATTGGTGCAGACCAATTTCCAAAAGCAGAATCCCTTCGTTCTGAATTCGTAGTAGCTGTACGTGGTAAAGTTTCTTTACGTGATAAAGAAACAATAAATCCAAATATGGAAACTGGCGAAATTGAAATTTATGCTGAAGAATTACGTATTTTAAATAAAGCATTAACTCCTCCATTCTATATTCAAGATGGTATTGATGTTGATGAAAACGTTCGTTTAAAATATCGTTATTTAGACCTTCGCCGTCCTGAAATGCAGAAAAATATCATGCTTCGTCATCGCGTTACAAAATTAATGCGCGATTACTTTGATGAACATGGTTTCTTAGAAATTGAAACACCAATGCTTACAAAGAGTACTCCAGAAGGTGCACGTGACTATTTAGTTCCTAGCCGTGTAAATCCTGGTAAATTCTATGCATTACCACAATCTCCACAGATTTTCAAACAGTTATTAATGGTAGCTGGCTATGAAAAATATTTCCAAATTGTACGTTGCTTCCGTGATGAAGATTTACGTGCTGACCGTCAGCCAGAATTCACTCAGCTCGATATTGAAATGTCCTTCGTTGACCAAGATTATATCTTAAACTTAATGGAAGGTTTAGTATCTGGCTTATTTGAAAAAACTATCGGCGAAAAAGTACAGACTCCATTCTTACGTATGACTTGGGACGAAGCTATGGAAAGATATGGTTCTGATAAACCAGATATCCGTTTTGGTATGGAACTCATGGATATTTCCGAATACGTTAAAGGCTCTGACTTTAAAGTATTTAAATCTGTACTTGATAATGGCGGACAGGTTAAAGTTATCAAAGTTGATGGCTATGCAAATATTCCTCGCCGTGAACTTGATGGTCTTGTAGAATATGCTCAAAGATATGGTGCAAAAGGTTTAGCATGGATTCAGTACACTGAAACAGAAATCAAATCTCCATTCAAAAAATTCTACAGTGAAGAAACATTCCAGAAAATTAAAGAAGCAACTAATGCTCAGACAGGCGATTTATTACTCGTAGTTGCAGATAAACCACTTGTAGTAGCTCAAGCTCTTGGCGAATTACGTCTTGAAATGGGCCGTCGTCGTGGTCTTATTAACGAAAATGAATATAAATTCCTTTGGGTTGTTGACTTCCCTATGTTTGAATATGATGAAGAAAACAAACGTTGGAAAGCTATGCATCATCCATTCACAGCACCACGTGATGAAGATGTACAATATCTCACAACTGACCCAGGTCGCGTAAAAGCAAAAGCATATGATATGGTATTAAATGGCGTAGAAATCGGTGGCGGTAGCCTTCGTATTTACAACAGCGATACTCAGGAAAAAGTATTTGAAGCAATCGGCTTAACTCCAGAACAAGCTCATGAAAAATTCGGCTTTATGCTTGATGCCTTCAAATATGGTACTCCTCCACATGGTGGACTTGCATTTGGTCTTGACCGTATGGTTATGCTCATGGCTAAACGTAATTCTATTCGTGACGTTATTCCATTCCCTAAAACTCAAAGTGCTGGTTGCTTGATGACACAAGCTCCTTCTGAAGTTGATGCAAAACAGTTACGTGAACTTTCTATTCGTACTGCTGTAGCTCCTAAGAAAAAAGCTGAAAACTAATTAGATAAATTAAAAAGAATGAATAATTTTAGCGATTAGCGAATTATTTATGATTAAAGAACAGACAATTTTGGTCTGTTCTTTTTTCTTTATATAGTATTTTTATTATGAAATGATAGGAGGGTTTTTAATGTTAAATCATGCTATGCGTTATGTAATAATTATTATTGGGTGTTTACTAGCTGCCGCTGCTTATAATTTATTTTTAATACCGATGAATTTTTTATCTGGTGGTTTAGCAGGGATTGCCTTTATCTTGTATTATTTATTTAATTTGCCGATTGGGATAATGAACTTTTTGTTAAATATTCCTATTTTATATATAGCTTATCGTTATTTTGGCAGATTGTATTTTTTCGATACAATTTTAGGCACGATTTTATTTTCTGTTGCTTTGGATTTAACAGCCTTTTTAAATGCTTATCCACCATTATCAGAGCCTATGTTATGTGCTATTGTAGGAGGCGTTATCTCAGGTATTGGTTTTGGCTTGATTTTTCGCAGTAATTGCAATACAGGTGGCGTAGATGTAATAGCAGCACTGATTAAAAATTATATTCATATAATGTCGGAACGATGGTATTTGTTTTAGACTGTTTGATTATTTTATCTAGTGTATGGTTATTTGATTATAATATTGCAGTATACACTTTTATTTGTATGTATTTAGGTGGTGTACTCACCAATAAGATGATTGATGGTTTTAATATGCGAAAATCCATCATGATAATTACAGAAAAACCAGAAGCGATAGCAGACGCAATTATGATTGAATTAGATAGAGGAGTTACTTTTCTCTATGGACAGGGTGCATATACTAAAAATAATCGTAAAGTTATTTATGTAGTGATTACTATGCGACAGGTGAGTAGAATAAAAGAGCTAACTTTAGATATAGATAAAAATGCTTTCTTTATTATTTCTGATGCAAGAGAAGTAACAGGAGAAGGCTTTTCACATCACTGATAATTTAGATAAAGAAAATAGCCATAACTCTAAGGGTTAAAGAGTTATGCTTTTATATAAATGACAATAAGAGGAGTCATTAAGATAGGTAAGATTTTAATATTTTATTTTAAAACTATTTGATGAACAAGATTGCGTACATCTTCAAGACCATTTTGAGCCATGAGATTATGCAAATACATGAAGGAAACTTGTGCACCAATATAATTTCTAAAATCATTGAATAATTTACCATTTAAATCTTTATCGGAGAAGTTATAATCAGTTTTAGCAATTTCTTTGAGGTAAATTACTGTATTTTTAGCAACAATACCACTCAATACCCAGTCATGGTCGCCTAAGTGGACAATATAACCTTCTTGATGTTGTGGTGTAGGTAATTTATCTCCAGATTTATCAAGTAAACCATATTTTACAGGATTTTTTTGAGCAATAATACTTGCTGCTTTAATCCAGTTAACTACACTTTCTTCATCTTTATCACTGCCAGGGTGATTATGAGCACAAGCTTGAGCGACAATTTCTTCAGCAGGTAAGTTGCGATAAATAGCTTCAACAAGCCCTAAAATATGGTGTGCTCCTGTACCTGCAATGGAATATTCAGGAAGACAAGTTCCATCTTCATTCCACTGGAATACCCATGGTTTAGCTAAATCATGTAAAGCTTGAGCAGAAAGTACAATATCAGTATTTACAGCATAACCAAAGATTAATTTATAAGTATTGACTACGCCTTCAGAAATAGATAAATTGGCTGCTGTATGAGTTGGAAGTCCTCCAGGATAAGAATGATGCTAGCATAGCCACTGCCTGGAGCAGAAATGAAATCTTGTGGATTTTTATTAGATTTTAGTGGTGGAAATAATTGTTCTGGGCTGATGATGGAAGTATCAATCAAGCTTTATTAGCAAGTTCATTGTAAATATTAGTTACATCTGTAGAAGATGTGTATAATTGCATAAATTTAGGACGTGTATCTTTGATTAAATCTAATGTTTGTTGACAAAGCTTATTATCTGTTATTTTTTCCACACTAGAAATTATGTAATCATAAGCATTGTTGACAAGCTGTGAGTTAAGTGGTGCTTTTGTAGCTGGTGGTAAATCAGATAATTTAATTGGATTTATTTTAAAATTAGAAGGTGTTATTTTTTGAGCGAAAGCTTTATGATTTAAGCCTGTTAAATCGAAAAGTGCAGCTCCAGCTAAAACGCCAGCACCTAATTTAAAGAAATTACGACGAGACAAATTTTGCATATATCAACATTCCAATCTGCTAACGGTTGAGCAATATTTTTAAGTTGATTTTAGTATATATAGTGAATGTATAATTTTAATTTAGCTTTAGCTAAATTTAGGTAAATAATTTGCAAAAATAGATAAAAAAGCATTAAGAATATAAAATATATATCTTAATGCTTTTTATCTATTCAATAGTATTTAAAAGGATTTGATGATTATTATAAATCAAGCTTTCTGGATTATTTCCTTGTAAAATGCGGAAAAGTTCTGCTGGAATGTATAATTTATCATTGATGAGCAGTGGCCCAGAACCAAGGGAGATAGGTGCAGTCATGCCAAGGGCAATAGTGCTTTGAGCAGTGTATAAATCTTGACCAATTTTTACAGTAGATTGCATATTTTTACTGTTAATAGTAGCTGTTTGTTCGTCGCTATCCCAAGATATAGTGAAGCCTAAATTTTTGCAGACATCACGAGCTGGCACTAATGTACAATCATTAATTATAATAGGGTAAGAATTGATTTTAGTACCATTGACGATTATTTCATCTTGTTGGGTTTGTGTACTTTCTTGATTAGTAGAAGTGGCTTCTACAGGTAGAATATAGGTAAATACGGCTAAAGCAAAAAAAGATAGAAGCAATAAGCGAGAAATTAATTTCATTAAATCACCTTCTGATTTTTGTAGATTGTAAAATTTATTTTAGATTGGAGATAAATTGTTAATACATCTTAAATACATATTATGAGCATAATTAAGTTTAAAATCAATTACAAAAAATTAAAATAAGAATTAAAATTAAGTTAAAGCAGTATATATTTAGATATGT
>ENA-OQIR01000798-OQIR01000798.1-human-gut-metagenome-genome-assembly--contig:-NODE-798-length-12408-cov-1.512662_pt1 | contig 12408 bp, 18 predicted proteins | sample MGYA00242580_ERZ504745 | MGnify/ENA primary metagenome ERZ504745 (study PRJEB26092, sample SAMD00036214) | human gut metagenome | host: Homo sapiens | study: EMG produced TPA metagenomics assembly of... | reverse complement strand
TAAAACCCAGGCTTTTTATTTCTCTTTTTTGTTAGCTCAATATTAATCGGCAATACGTTTATTCAGAACGATATGAGAAATTAATCCAACGATAATGAGAACCAAAGAAGTTGCCAAAATCGCATTGTCGTTTACGTTGCTCCATAGTAGCAAATAATCAGGATTACTGCTCCGATAATAACCAGTAACAATCCTAAGTTCTTTAATAAGCTTTTCATGTGTGTCTTCTATTTTATGGTTTATTTTTTCTTGGTTACAAATTAAAGGATAATTCTTGTATTGAAGAAATTATTTGATGAAAAAAATAAAAAAGCTTACTCTTAGTCTTTTGTATTGGTAAAGATTTTGCGTAGAACTTCCTGGCTCACTCTTAATTCCTCCAATGTCAGCCCGTGAAGAGCCTCCTTTAATGTTTTGTTGGCTATAAAGCGTGCCATTTCTTCCAGTTCCTTTCCTGTTTTTGTAAGATGTATCAATTGGTACGTCGGTCTTTTTATCCGATATACGTACTACCAGATGCTGGCGCTCCATGTTGTCTATCAGACGAGTCATGCTAGGTTTGTCCTTAAAAGTCGCATTACATAACTCCTGCTGGGTAACTCCGTCCTTTTCCCATAAGAACAATAATACGGTCCATTGTTCAGGGGTTATCTCCATTCCATTCTGTCGGAAATTACGGCTTAGCTTACGGTTGATTGCAGCAGAAACCTTTCCGTTTAGGATCGCAAAAATGAGCTGTATGTCAAAGTTAAACTGTTCTATCATGTAATTATTGTTTAAACAACTACGCAAATATACGATACTTTTGCTATATATGGTATATGAAAATACCTCAAAATAACAATTCTTTATCATATAAAAGAATGCAATGGTTTGTATATTAGAGAAAAAGTCGTAACTTTGCGCCGCATTTGAAAAATTTATTATTAATAATTTAATTAACGTATAGTATGAATCAATACGAAACCGTTTTCATTTTAACTCCCGTTTTGTCTGATGTTCAGATGAAGGAAGCGTAGAGAAGTTCAAAGCTATCCTTACACAGGAGGGTGCGGAGATCATTAATGAAGAAAACTGGGATTGAAGAAATTGGCTTACCCAATTCAGAAAAATCTACAGGTTTCTATCAACTGATTGAATTTAAAGCAGAACCGTCGGTTATTGAAAAACTTGAAGTAAACTACCGTCGTGACGAACGTGTTATCCGTTTCTTGACTTTCAAGATGGACAAATACGCTGCAGAATACGCTGCTAAGAGAAGAAATGTAAAATCAACTAAAAAGGAGGAAAACTAATCATGGCACAGCAACAATCAGAAATCAGATATTTAACTCCGCCTTCAGTAGACGTTAAGAAGAAAAAATACTGCCGTTTCAAAAAGAGTGGTATTAAGTATATCGACTACAAAGATCCTGAATTCTTGAAGAAATTCTTGAACGAACAGGGTAAAATCCTTCCGCGCCGTATTACAGGTACTTCATTGAAGTTCCAGCGTCGTATTGCGCAGGCTGTTAAGAGAGCTCGTCACTTGGCTTTGCTGCCTTTCGTAACTGATATGATGAAATAATTAAAGGAGGAATAAGAGTATGGAAATTATTTTAGAAAGAAGACGTAGTTAACTTGGGCTACAAGAATGATATTGTAACCGTTAAGTCAGGTTATGGTCGTAACTATCTTATTCCGACAGGCAAAGCAGTTATCGCTTCTCCAGCTGCAAAGAAAATGTTGGCTGAAGAATTGAAACAGCGTGCTCACAAATTGGAAAAGATTAAGAAAGATGCTGAAGCAGTAGCAGAATCTTTGAAAGATGTATCTTTGAAGATCGCTACAAAAGTTAGCGCAACTGGCGTTATCTATGGTTCAGTTGGTAATATTCAGATTGCTGAAGAATTGGCTAAATTGGGTCACAACATCGATCGTAAGATTATCGTTGTTAAGGATTCTGTAAAAGAAGTTGGTCATTACAAAGCAGTCGTTAAACTTCACAAGGAAGTTTCTGTTGAAATTCCTTTCGAAGTTGTTGCAGAAGAAGCTTAATTTTGCAGTCTGTAAATACTTGATAAGATCCCGAGTAGATGAAAATCTGCTCGGGATTTCTTTTTTTATTATCTTAATAAGTATATTCAAAATTGCTTGATTGTTGGTTATGTTTATGCTGGTGGATCTTGCTGGTTGAAATAATGACCAGTAATTATTTTTAAGGAGGTGGTAAAGAATAGAAGAGGTTTTGTAAAAGGTAGTATTTATAGTGTTTTTCTTTTTACTAAATGAGGGGCTGGATTTTTTGTTTCTCTAGTGGAATAGATGGGAGAGTTACAGAAATTTGTGGATATGCTGATTTATTCTTCCTCAAGAGTCTGGAAAAATATCAGGATATTTTTGAAATTTTTGTACGAATGTCTTTCTCTTTTGTACAAAAAGAGAAGTAAACAAGAGCATGTTTTTAGCAAAAGAATGTGATTGGTAGAGAATTTACTACGTTAAAGATAGGGAAGGTGGTAAAGGAAATATTTCTTATCGCTCATCAGAGGATATAAAAGGGCATAAAAAAAGTCTGAATGCTTTCGCATGCCAGACTTTCAATTCTCTCGAATGTTGTTCGAAATTATTCAGCTACTACTGCTGCAGAATCAACTGCTGCTGAGTCAGCTACTACTGCTGTAGAGTCAACAACTGGAGCTGCTTCTTCTACTGTTTCAACTGCTGCAGTTGAGTCAACTGTTGATTCATTGTTAGCTGCTTTGTTACCGCAAGATGCGAAAGATACAGCAGCGAATGCTACGAACAAAAATACTAATTTTTTCATTTTCTTTGCTTTTTAAAATCTGTAATACTTATGTTGTTTTCTTAAAACGATGCAAAGATATAGACTTTTTTAATACGTTGTTCTCTTTAGGGCATTTTTTTCAAAAAAAATATGTTTTAAAATACTTTTCTTCATAAAAGATGTTTTCGGATATGGAAATATGGGAGAATATTCGTATATTTAAACGATTTTTCTGCATGTTTTTAGGGGAGATGTTTTTTCGGTGGTGAAAGCTCTCTTCCTTATCTTTGTGTTCCGATAATAATACGTAACTTTGCATTCAAATTATTATATTTAAAGTATGACAGATACAACTATTTTTCAAAATAAAAAGGCTGTTTATTATACATTAGGCTGTAAACTGAACTTTGCGGAAACTTCTACCATTGGAAAAATGCTTAAGGAAGTAGGAGTCCGTACCGTACGTAAAGGTGAGCAGGCTGATATTTGTGTAATTAATACCTGTTCGGTCACTGAAATGGCAGATAAAAAATGCCGTCAGGCTATTCATCGTTTGGCAAAAGAGCATCCGGGAGCTTTTATCGTAGTGACTGGATGTTATGCGCAGCTGAAGCCTGGACAGGTAGCAGATATCGAGGGAGTCGATCTGGTTTTGGGAGCAGAACAGAAAGGCGATCTGATGAAATATTTGGGAAATTTGGAGAAGCATGAGCATGGTGAAGCTATCACTACTGCCACAAAGGATATACGTACCTTTGTTCCTTCATGTTCTAGAGGTGACCGTACCCGTTATTTCCTGAAAGTACAAGATGGATGTGATTATTTTTGTTCGTATTGTACTATACCTTTTGCGCGAGGGAGAAGCCGTAATGGTAAAATTGCTGATCTGGTAGAGCAAGCTCGTCAGGTGGCAGCAGAAGGTGGAAAAGAAATTGTACTTACTGGAGTAAATATAGGTGATTTCGGAAAACTTACAAGGAGAAGTTTCTTCGATTGGTAAAGGCATTGATGCGGTGGAAGGCATTGAGCGGTATCGAATCTCTTCCATTGAGCCTAACCTGCTTACCGATGAGATTATAGAGTACGTAGCACGGTCACGTCGTTTTATGCCTCATTTCCATATTCCGTTGCAGTCGGGATGTGATGAGGTGCTTAATTGATGCGTCGCCGGTATGATACTGCGCTTTTTGCTTCCAAGATACATAAAATCAAGTCTCTGATGCCCGATGCCTTTATCGGTGTAGATGTGATTGTCGGTACAAGAGGAGAAACGCCCGAATACTTTGAACAGGCTTATGAGTTTATACAAGGGTTGGATGTAACCCAGCTTCATGTGTTCAGTTATTCGGAACGCCCTGGTACTCAGGCTTTGAAAATAGATTATGTAGTTTCTCCCGACGATAAACATCAAAGAAGCCAGCGTTTACTGGCATTATCGGACGAAAAGACAAGAAGTTTTTATGCTCGTCATATTGGTCAGGAAGCAACTGTATTGATGGAACACTCCAAGCCAGGTTGTCCTATGCATGGGTTCACCGATAATTATATCCGTGTGGAACTGGAGCAGAACGATGCTTTAGACAATCAGTTAATACGCGTACGTTTAGGTGATTTTAATGATGACGGAACCGCGTTGAAAGGTATTATATTATGATAAAAGTTTCGGTCGTTATATTAAACTGGAATGGCGCAGATATGCTGCGCCGTTTTTTGCCTTCTGTCATTTCGTGTTCGCAAGGAGAGGGAATAGAGGTTTGTGTAGCCGATAATGGCTCATCTGATGATTCCTGCCGGATAGTAGAGGGAGAGTTTCCTTCTGTCCGTCTGATTCGTCTGCCTGAGAATTATGGTTTTGCAGAAGGATATAATAAAGCATTGGAACAGGTTGATGCTGAATATGTTGTGTTGCTTAACAGCGATGTGAAAGTTTCATCAGGCTGGTTGTCAGTAATGGTATCATATATGGATTTGCATCTGGAGGTTGCAGCCTGCAGCCTAAAATTCTCGACTGGAAAAATAAAGAATATTTTGAATATGCAGGGGCGGCTGGTGGATTTATCGACCGATATGGGTATCCGTTCTGTCGCGGCCGTGTGTTTGATACGGTAGAAAAGGATATTGCACAATATGATGCTCCGGTTTCCATTTTCTGGGCTACGGGTGCAGCTTTATTTATCAGGCTTGACAAATATCGGGAAGTAGGGGGACTCGACGGACGTTTCTTTGCACATATGGAAGAAATAGACTTGTGCTGGCGTTTGCGCAGCCGTGGCTATGAGCTGGTTTGCCTGCCTCAAAGCGTAGTCTATCATGTAGGTGGGGCCACATTGAAGAAAGAAAATCCTCGGAAGACGTTCTTGAACTTTCGCAATAACCTGCTTATGCTTTATAAAAATCTTCCGGCTGAAGAGCTTGTTTCAGTAATGCGGACACGTACATGCTTGGACTATCTCGCAGCCTTGTTCTTTCTGCTTAAAGGAGATGTTTCTAATTTTCGTGCGGTACTTCAGGCTAGAAAAGAATTTCTTCGTTTACGTCCGGAATTTGCTTCAGCTCGTCAGGAGAATTTGGATAAGACTGCTCTCGCAGATATTCCAGAACATTTTAAATTCAGCATCCCTGTGGCCAGTCGAAACTGCTGGGTAGAAAAAAAATATGCAGATTTACCTGTGAAATAAAAAGTTTTTTTGTTTTGAGGCTTGTTTCTCGCTCTTGGAACCTCGTCGTACCCACTGATAGATGGGTAGAATACAAACTGAATCAGTGTTAATAAAACATAAACCGTTCTTTTTCTCGGTTAAGCATCCCTGAAAAATTGTACATTTGTTAATACTACAGATAACCTAATAATTGCAGTTTATATTATGATATTAATTAATGGAAAAGAGGTTTCGGAACAAGTAAAGCAGGAAATTGCTGCTGAAGTTGCCGATATAGTTGCCCGTGGCGGTAAGCGTCCACATCTGGCTGCGGTTTTGGTAGGGCACGATGGGGGTAGTGAAACCTATGTTGCAGCAAAAGTAAAGGCTTGTGAAGTTTGCGGTTTCAAATCTACTCTTATTCGTTACGAAAGTGATGTGACCGAAGAAGAACTTCTAGCGAAAGTGCAAGAGCTGAATAATGATCCCGATGTGGATGGATTTATCGTACAATTGCCTTTGCCTAAACATATTTCAGAACAGAAAGTCATAGAAACAATCGACTATCGTAAAGATGTTGATGGCTTCCATCCGATAAACGTAGGCCGTATGTCCATCGGGCTTCCTTGTTATGTTTCTGCAACTCCCAATGGTATCTTGGAACTGCTTCGACGCTATAATATAGAAACCCAGGGTAAAAAATGTGTTGTACTTGGAAGAAGTAATATTGTCGGAAAACCAATGGCAATGCTGATGATGCAGAAAGCATATCCGGGTGATGCTACCGTAACAGTCTGCCATAGCCGTAGTAAGGATTTGGTGAAAGAATGTCGTGAAGCGGATATAATTATAGTCAGCTTTGGGACAGCCTAATTTTGTAAAGGCAGATATGGTTAAGGAAGGGGCTGTTGTAATTGATGTCGGTACAACTCGTGTACCCGATGCAACAAAAAAATCAGGATTTAAACTTACCGGAGATGTGAAATTTGATGAAGTGGCTCCAAAATGCTCATATATAACTCCAGTTCCCGGTGGTGTAGGACCGATGACAATTGTATCGTTGATGAAGAATACATTGCTGGCTGGTAAGAAGGCTATATATAAATAATGCTCCTTCTAGAAGGTTTTACAGCATAAAATGAACTTTTATGAAAGATTTTTCTCAAAAGTGTTTGCAAATTCAAAATAAACATATATCTTTGCACTCGCTTTTGAAAGGGTAATCAACATGGTGACTATAGTTCAGTCGGTTAGAGCGTCAGATTGTGGTTCTGAATGTCGTGGGTTCGAGTCCCACTAGTCACCCTTTCATAAGAGACAACCATTTTAATATGATGACTATTTAGTTCTAGTTTGGTTATGAGCGTCAAGCATTGTGGTTCCTGAATGTCGTGGGTTCGAGTCCCAACTAGTCACCCTTCTGAAAATGAAAGCGATCTTCAAATGAAGGTCGCTTTTTTGTGTTTCCAGTTTGCTTTTCTTTATTATTTGTTTATATTTGCATAAAAAATATAAATAACTATGAAATTGCGTACAGTTGGTAAATTAGGTGTAATACTTTCTGTTATACTTTTTTGCATAGGAGTAGGGCTTTATAGCTTTGCTCGTTTGAGTCTTGCAGAAAGTGGAAAGGATGCTGATTTGCTTGCTGTTGTTCCTTCTGATTGTATCGGACTTTTGGAAACTGATAATATTGAGTTTATGGTCAATGAGTTTCCACAGACTGCTTATGCAGGACAGCTTGATACACTTCAAAGCAGTGGACTTTTTTCTGTTGTGGGAGAAGACATGATTCCTTACATCGTAGAGAATGCTCACGATTTACATAATCAGATGAATTATATGATGGTGAGTTTTCATGCTCCGATTTCTTCTCGTAATTTGGTTATGTATTTCCGTACAAATGAATCTGGAAGGAACTTCATTCGCGAATGATAACCAGAAAGGGACTTTCTTTTTCAGCTAAAAAAGAAACTTATAGAGGAAAAACGATAGAGATTTACCCCGTAAGTAATAATGATTTCATATCTTGTTACAATGGCAAGGGATTTTTGGCTGTCAGTTATCAGAAGAATCTGATAGAAAAAGTAATAGATGCCGAGAAAGACGAAAAGTCATTGCGCCAGGATGTCGGATTTACTTCTATCGCTCATACTAAGACGGCAAATTTTTTGACTTTATACGGACATACAGCGTCGATACCTTTGCTGGCAGAAGAAAATACTGATTGTTGGAGTGAATTTGATATTCATTTGAATAGTGAAGTATTTTATCTGAGTGGCTCTATGTATGCTTCCGATTCATGCCTATATCGGGTAGAAGAACGGTTAAAGTCCATTCAGCCTCTTCGTGAGGACAGTGTGCTCATCCTTCCGGTCAGGAAAAGGTGGATTCCTGCATTTCGCAAGTATTGTCTATTCCGCAACACACGTTGTTTGATGAGTGTGTTTCGAATCTATCGCGCGATGCATCCTTTATTATGGTGGCAGATGTAGATAAGCTGGCACAGAATCTGGGTGCATATAAAAATTATCTACCTGCGTTTATTTATGATCATGTAGAATTATTCCGTTCGTTTATCTTATCAGTCCAAATTACGAATGTAAACAATAAGCTTTCGCATATATTTGTTTTTACCTATAAAGAATAGGAGATTCTTAGTTATCTGAGTTTATTCTTCAGGAAATGCGGACCGGCTTTAAAATGGAAGTAAATAACAGAAACTACAGTCAGAAAGGCTCCAAACAGATAGGCTGCTCGGAAAGAAGCTATTTCTGCAATGTACCTCCACTCAGCATTCCTATTCCTAATCCGACATCCCATGAGGTCAGATAAGTACTTGTAGCCGTTCCTCGTTGGCTGTTGGGGGCAAGGTTGACGAATAAGGTGTTATAAGCGGGAAACATTGTTCCAAACCCGATTCCAAGCAATAGGGAGATAAGGAAGAATAAAATAATAGTAAATGAACTGTTCCAATTGATAAGCCATCCGCAGGCTGTCAGACCGAAATAGCAGATACAGACGAGGTATAACCCGGCAGAGATGACCTGTGTGATCATTCCTTTGTCTACCAGGCGTCCACTGAAGAGTCGGCTGATAGCCATTCCTACAGCCATAAGAGTAAAGAAGAATCCTGTTTCTGCAGTGATACCTATTTGCTTAGCATACATTGCTACGTAGTTTGTTGTCATGCCGTAGGGAATAGATAACAGTAATAAGCTGAATCCGGCAGGAAGTCCTTTTAACAAAATAAACCGGTCCAATGAAATCGGCTCTCTTTTTACGGGAGGTTTATAGGGCGTTTTCACCATGGTAGCTGCCAGAAAGCCTAATATGCAAGAGCCCAGTGAATAAGAAAAAATGGTGATATATGAAGCTCCTCCGCTATGAAGGAACAATCCGAACATCGGTCCGATGGACATAGCCAGATTGTTTGCCAGTCCATAATATCCTAAACCTTCTCCGCGACGACTGGAAGGCATAATGTCTATTACTACCGTATTTCCGCCAACTGTAACCATACCGAATGATATACCGTGTATCACACGAAAAATAATGAATAATGTCAGCAAGCCAGCTACCATATATCCGGCAAATATCAGTGTAAAGATAAAGTAGGCAATCAGGTAGAGAGGTTTACGGGCAAAAGTATCGAGAAAATATCCGGAAAACGGACGGATACAAAGAGAGGAAATGGTATAGCAGGAAAGCACTATACCTATTGTCGTATTTGAAGCCTCGAATATCTCTGAAAGATAAAACGGAAGAACTGGAGTCAATAGCCAAAAGCCGAAATATAAAAGGAAATTGGCTGCCAGTATACAACAATAGCTTGGTGTAATAAGACGTTCCTTTTCCATATTTGAAATTTGCAAAACGCGGATTAACATAGACTTTTACAGAATTCTTTAAGGTTGAATCTATAAAGAGCCTGCGTTAATCCGCGTTTTCTTTATATATAATAAAAAATTAGTTTGCTGCTTCGAATTCTTCGAGGAAACGAGTATCGTTTTCCGAGAACATACGCAAATCTTTTACTTTATATTTTAAGTTGGCAATACGTTCTACTCCCATACCGAATGCATAACCAGTGTAAACTTTACTGTCGATACCGTTAGCTTCGAGTACAGCAGGGTCAACCATACCGCAACCCAAAATTTCTACCCATCCTGTATATTTACAGAAAGGACATCCTTCGCCACCACAGATATCGCAGCTGATATCCATTTCCGCACTAGGTTCAGTGAACGGGAAGTATGAAGGGCGCAGACGGATTTTTGTTTCAGGACCGAACATTTCTTGTGCAAACTGAAGCAAAACTTGTTTCAAGTCTGTGAATGAAACATTCTTATCGATATACAATCCTTCTACCTGATGGAAGAAGCAGTGTGCACGATAGCTGATAGCTTCGTTACGATACACACGTCCCGGACAGATTACGCGGATAGGAGGTTTAGAAACTTCCATTACGCGGCTCTGTACAGATGAAGTATGTGTACGTAAGATAATATCAGGGTGACTTTCTATGAAGAAAGTATCCTGCATGTCGCGTGCCGGATGATCTTCGGGGAAGTTCATAGATGAGAATACATGCCAGTCATCTTCTACTTCCGGACCGTCAGCAATAGTGAATCCCAATCTGTTGAAAATATTGATTATTTCGTTACGTACGATGCTTAACGGGTGGCGTGTACCCAGCTCTATCGGGTAAGCAGTACGAGTCAGGTCCAGTTCAGCTGCGCTGTTATCCTGACATTCGAAAGCTTCTTTCAGTGTATTAATACGCTCCTGAGCATGATTCTTCAATTCATTCAGTTTCATGCCGACTTCTTTTTTCTGTTCAGCGGGTACATTGCGGAAATCCGCCATAAGCGCATTGATTATACCTTTTTTACTTAGGTATTTTATGCGCAGAGCCTCCAGCTCGTCTGCATTCGAAGCAGTTAAGTTCTCCACTTCCTGAAGTAACTGTTCTATTTTTGCTAACATATTTTCCTATATTATTATTTTTTTCTAGTGCACAAAGGTAAGGATTTAAACTGAAATTTTGTCTTTTTATGCTCATAAAAAGAAAACTGTAAATGTTTTATTCGCCAAAAGAAAAAAAGACGTATTTTTGCACATGATTTTTCAGAAGCACTAAGATGAAAAAATTTTATTTGGGTGTTGTGTATGTATGCTGGTCAGTTCTTGTGGGGAGGAAAAAAGAATGTAGACCCTTTTGAAACGTTAACTAAACAAATTGACTCGCTGACAGTTGGGCATGACACATTGCAGGGAGAAGCTCCGGTTGTAGAAGAAATAGTTCCAGCTACGGCCGATGAAAGCTTTGCCGATTTCTTTTATAATTTTGCTTCCGATGAACACTTCCAACGTTCTCGGGTGAAGTTTCCTATTTCTTATTACAAAGGTGAACAGGTAGTACGAATGGCAAAGAACGAATGGATATACGATCCTATGTTCAGTCGTGAACCGGTTTATACTGTCCTTTTCGATAAGGAAGAAGATATGGAGATGGAAAAAGATACAGCTGTGCATAGTGTACAGGTGGACTGGATTTATCTGAAAGAGAGAAAAGTAAAACGGTATTATTTTGAGCGAGTTTCTGATTGCTGGTATCTGGAAGCTATAAATAAAGAGAAGCTTGCCTCGGATGCGAATGGCCGTGAAGATTTTTTCGATTTTTATAACCATTTTGTCAACGATTCCATATTCCAGCTTGAACGTTTACATCGTCCATTGAGTTTTGTGACTGTAGATCCTGAAGATGAATTTCAGATTCTCGAAACTACATTGGATGAAGGACAGTGGTTTTCATTTCGTCCTCCTATGCTTAAAGAGCGTTTGACTAATGTCCATTACGGACAGAAGGAAATGCCTGATACCAATCAGAAAATTATTGAATTTAAAGGATTTGGTAATGGCTTTAGCAATACGCTTTATTTTGAATATCACGGAGGTAAATGGATATTGATGAAATTTGAAGATTTGAGCGACTAGGTTGCTCCGTTCAGCATAGAATAGTAATATAAAATGAAAGAACTGACAGATTATTCTCTTTTACATCATAACACATTTGGCATGGATGTGCGTACTGCACATTTTGTTGAATATGAATCAGTAGAAGAACTTGTGCTTTTTTGAAGCAGAAAAATTATGAACTTCCATTATTACATATTGGAAGGGGAAGTAATTTGCTCTTTTCGGGCGATTATCAAGGAACAGTACTTCATTCCTTGATAAAAGGTTATGAGGTAGTAAGTGAAACGTCAGATACTGTAGATGTGCGTGTAGGAGCCGGCGAAGTATGGGATGACTTTGTGGCATACACTGTGCAGAAAAATCTGTATGGGGCTGTAAACCTGTCTTTGATACCTGGAGAGGTTGGAGCTTCTGCCGTACAGAATATCGGAGCCTATGGAGTTGAGGCTAAAGATTTGATAGTAAGTGTAGATACAGTTTGCGTTTCTACCGGAGAATTACGGCAGTTCTCGAATGAGGAATGCTGTTATGCATATCGTAAAAGTATATTTAAGCAAGAACTGAAAGGCAAATATATTGTCACGCATGTCACTTACCGTTTGAGTAAAGTTCCGGTATGGCATTTAGATTATGGTAATATCCGTACAGAACTGGATAAAGCATCTTGTCCGTTGACATTAGATAATCTGCGTCGTATCATCATTCGTATCAGAGAAGAAAAACTTCCTGATCCGGCTCAAATGGGAAATGCCGGAAGTTTTTTATGAATCCGGTCATTCCTAAAAAGCAGTTTGCTGATTTACAGTCCATATATACCGATATGCCTTCTTATCCGGCAGGCGAAGATTGTGTGAAAGTTCCTGCTGGATGGATGATAGATCGTTGCGGGTGGAAGGAAAATCGTTGGGACGTGCAGGAGTACATGCCCGTCAGGCGTTGGTCCTTGTCAATCTGGGGGAGCTACCGGAAAGGAAATCATGGCTCTTGCAGAAGCAGTTGTTGCTTCGGTAAAGGAAAAGT
>ENA-OQIR01000796-OQIR01000796.1-human-gut-metagenome-genome-assembly--contig:-NODE-796-length-12426-cov-2.176518_pt1 | contig 12426 bp, 14 predicted proteins | sample MGYA00242580_ERZ504745 | MGnify/ENA primary metagenome ERZ504745 (study PRJEB26092, sample SAMD00036214) | human gut metagenome | host: Homo sapiens | study: EMG produced TPA metagenomics assembly of... | reverse complement strand
CGCCCCGGGGAATTACCAGGGAACCCTGGTAAACGCCTTGCTGGCCCACTGCGGCAATTCCTTGTCGGGAATCAACGGGTGATACGGCCGGGGATTGTGCATCGATCGATAAGGATACCAGCGGTTTGCTGATGGTGGCAAAAAACGATTTCGCACACCAGGGACTGGCCCAGCAGATTAAGGAGCACAGCTTTCGCCGGGAATACGAGGCGGTGGTCGCCGGCCGTATGAAGCAGGAAAGCGGAGTGGTCAACGCTCCCATCGGCCGTCATCCGATAGATCGAAAGAAGATGGCTGTAACTGAGAAAAATTCAAAGGAAGCCGTTACCTATTTTCGAGTAATCGCCGAATATCCGGGGTATACCCATATCCGCCTGCGGCTGGAAACCGGAAGAACCCATCAAATTCGGGTGCATATGGCCTATTTAGGCCATCCGGTGGCGGGGGACCCGGTTTATGGGCCCAGAAAGCCGGATTTGGGCCTGAAAGGGCAATGCTTCATGCCAGGCTGATCGGCTTTGTCCATCCGAGAGATGGCAGATATCTTGAGTTCGAGAGCCCTTTGCCTGACTATTTTACAAGGCTTTTGACAAAACTGGAACAGATGTAATAAAAAGGAAAAAGCTCCTGTCTCTTTGAGACAGGAGGCTTTTTATTAAACAATCCCTAGGCGGAGCGTGATTACTAATTGATACCCTCACGAAATCTTTTTATTTATTCTGCCCGCTTTCCTGGAGGCCGGAACCTTGAGACTGTGAAGCATGATTTTGTTCCCGGCATTCCGGCGGTTCACTGTTCTCCGGCATCATAGATGCTGCCGGTTCCCCAGGTGTTGGGGCTGCGGCTGATGAAGCCGGCGGAGATGAGAAGGGCGGTGCGGAAGGCGTAAGAGGAATATCCGGCGGGGGAGGAAAGTCATAAGGATAGGGAGGCCGTGAGGCGGGCCTCTTTTTCCTCCGCTTCTGGCAGGCCTTTACGATCACGATTACAATCACCGCAGCAACGGCCAAAATAATCAGATACGGCAGAGCGCTGGCCAGCCAAATGAATAAGGCAGTAAAGAAAGCGCCGATATCCTGGGCATTGTTGGAAATATTAGTGCCGATTTCCTGCCAAATCGATTGATTTTCCGCGGCGATAGTCCGCTCCACCTCGGAGATGTAAATGGTAACGGTGTATAATCGATCAGATTATCGTAGGTTCGAAGCTGGGATTCATAGGATTCGATCTCGTAGATCACTTCGGTCAGCCGCTCCTGGATGCTGAAAAGATCCGTTAAATTTTTAGCCTCTCCTAAAAGCTTTTCCAAGGATTTCTTTTCAATTTTCAGGGCCTCAATCCGGCTTTCCATATCCACATAATTTAAGGTCACGTCCTCTGTACGGATTTCCCGATGGGTAACGGTGCTGTTGTCGGAGACATAGCTGGAAAATTCGCTGCTTGTTTCGGAAGGCACTCTTACTACCAAAGTAGCGTACCGGTTTCCTGACGAGCGGTAATCGTTTCCCGCGATCTCAGAGCTTTCCACATAGCCGCCGCATTGAGCGATCTGCTGGCTGATGCCGTCAAGAAGCGTGTCAAAAGTTTTGGTCTGCACGTGGAGCGTGGTATATTCGATAATTTTGCGGTTGTTTTCCACTGTGACGCTCTGAGCGTCATTCCCTACGCCCTGGGCTCCCTCGGCGGAGTCCTCGGCCACAGCCGCGGAGGAGGCGCTGCCCTCCGTGGCGCCGTTGGAGCCGGCTGCCCCGCTGCTGCAAGAGGTTAGTAAAAAGCAGAAAGTCAATAGGACCGCCAGTGCTAAAAATTTTTTCATAGGTTTCCCTCCCTTGAAAACGGTGTTTAAGCAGAATTTAATGTAAACTTAAATTTCTTAAATTGCCGCCTAGGACAACCTGTCCAGCGCGGCATTCCAGCCTTTTTCGCTTCCATTATAATATATTACATAAAAAAAGTCACGAAAAGTTTTTGCTTTCGTGACTTTTGGCAGATCTATTCATCGCTTTTTATATCCGGCTTTAAGGGGGAAATTACAGCTTTTAGTCTTCATAACCATTAGGATTGTTTTTCTGCCAGCGCCAGCTGTCCTCGCACATATCCTTTAGAGTGTACTGGCTTCCCAGCCTAGCTCCTTTTTTGCTTGGAGCAGTCCGCATAACATTCCGCGATATCGCCGGGACGTCGGGCGGTGACTTCATAGGGGAGCTTCCTTCCGCAGGCCTTTTCAAAGTTATGGATAATATCCAAAACGCTGTAGCCGATTCCGGTTCCAAGATTATAAATCTCCACACCGGGATTTTCCTTCAGCTTCTCTATCGCCTTCACATGGCCCTTGGCCAAATCCACCACGTGGATATAATCGCGGACGCCCGTGCCGTCGGGAGTATCATAATCATCGCCGAACACATTGATCTTAGGCAGCTTTCCAATTGCCACTTGGGTGATATAAGGCAGCAGGTTATTGGGAATCCCTTTGGGATTTTCTCCGATCCTGCCGCTGCGGTGGGCGCCGATAGGATTAAAATAGCGGAGCAGGATCACGTTAAAGGCTGGATCAGCTGTGTGAACGTCGGTGAGCACCTCCTCCAGAATCAGCTTGGTTCTGCCATAGGGATTGGTGACGTGGAGGGGAAAATCTCCCGGATCGGCACGGATTTGGGACTGCCGTAAACCGTGGCGGAGGAGCTGAACACAAAGTTCTTTACCTGATATTTTTTCATTTTTTCCAGCAAAATGAAAGTACCGGTGAGATTATTGTGGTAATACTCCAGGGGCTTTTGAACCGATTCCCCAACGGCCTTTAAACCGGCGAAATGGATCACCGCGTCGATACTTTCCCGCTGAAAAATAGCATCCAGCGCTTCGGAATCCAGCAGGTCGTCTTGATAGAAAGTCAATTCTTTTCCGGTGATCTCCTGTACCGTTCCAGGGACTTTTTGCTGGAGTTACAGAGATTGTCCACTACCACCACCTGGTAGCCCGCTTCCAGCAGCTCTATACATGTGTGGCTGCCGATATAGCCGCGCCGCCGGTAACCAAAATAGACATTTACAAATCCTCCCGTGTAAATTTGTTTGGCTTTAGTATACCACCCGTTAATCCTCCGGGCAAGAAAGAAACCGGAAAATGAGTGAAATATCCATAGAAAGGGTAAAATCTGAATAGAGAAAAGGGAGAGCCTCGGTTAACCAGAATTTAATGAACAAAAGCACCGGCGCTCCATTGAGAAAATGTGAAAATATTGGTATAATAATCATAATAGAAGCTATGCCCGCAAGGTGGAAGGCTTGGGCATGGCTTTTGGCGGACGCTGGTTTTCAAAAAATGTGCGGTTGGGAGTGTCATGGATGAATAAGAAACGACGGGGAAAAGCGGTAGCGTGATTGACATTGGTTCAAGCCTGATCCAAATGCGGGTTTCCCAGCTTTGCGACGGCGCCATTACCGATATCGATGTGCTCAGATACCCAACTCAAATCGGCCACGAGGTGTTTTCCACAGGAAAAATCAGCTTTGACAGCTTGAAGGAAATGATCTCGGTGCTGAGAGGATACGCCAGGTGATGCTGGAATACGGCGTTACCCAGTATAAGGTGGTGGCCACCTCTGTTTTGCGGGAGGCCAAAAACCGTGCTTACGTAGTGGATCAGATTAAAATTCAGAACGACATGGCCATCGAGGTTTTGGAGGATGACCAGGAAAAGACACTGATTTACTCGGAAATCCTGAACGGCGCTATGCAGGACTCCAGTGAAAAAATAGACACGGCGCTGATCTCTTATATCGCACCGGCTCCATCGGCCTGGCCATCTACGATCGGGAAAGCGTTGTGTTTTCCCAAAATATCGCCATGGGCTCCTTGAAGCTTCACGACCTGTTAAGCGGCCTCCAGGATAGAACGGAGGAGTTTTATCAGGTGCTGCACGAGTACCTGGCCAGTACTCTGGGGAGAATCCAGGTGCCGGCCTATTTGGAAAAGCTGAATAACATGGTGGTGGCTGGCAACGAGATCGAGCTGATTGCCAAGCTTTGTGCCGCGCCCCTGGAAGAGGGAAGGTATTCCATCGACGCTAAAAAGCTGGAAGAGGTTTATCACCAGGTTCGTGTAATGACCAAGGAGCAAATCAGTGAACGGTACCAGCTCAGTGAAAACCAGGCGGAGATCCTCTATTTCTCTCTGGCGATCTGCCGCCATCTGCTGGACTGTACCCTGGCAAAAAGGATTCTCTGTCCCAAGGTGGAGCTTTGGGATGCGTTAGTCCGGCAGCTCCTGTTTTCCAAGTGTAAGGGAGCCTATGACGATCAGGTGCGGGAAAACGCCATTTCCTGCGCTTTGCAGATGGTGGAGCATTACGGCGCCAGCCGGGCCCACGACCTGGTCACCAGAGACTATGCCTTAAAAATATTTGACAAAATGAAAAAGCACCATGGCATGGGTCCGAAAAAACGGCTGCTGCTGGAGCTGGCGGCGATCCTTCACGAGATAGGGTATTATGTAAATTCCAAGAACCATTTGCTTTCTACTTATGATTTGATTAAAAACTCGGATATTTACGGCATGACACAGGAGGAAGTGAACCTGATCGGAATCATCGCCAGCTATTGCGAGTTTTCCGTGCCGGACTACGACGATCACGAGTATCAAAGGCTGACGGAAAAAAACCGGCTGTTCGTGGATAAGCTGGTGGCGATCCTAAGGCTGGCCAATGCCCTGGACCGCTCTCAGAAGCAGAAGCTGCAAAGCCTGACCGTCCGGCTCAAGGAGGAGATTCTGACCCTTACCGGCGTCAGCGACGAGGACATGCATTTGGAGCAGTGGGCTTTTGAGGAATGCGCTCCCTTCTTTGAGGAGGTATTTGGCATTAAGCCCCAGTTTATCATGAAAACGCTTATGTTTTAGGGGGAAGACCGATGAATAAATTAGAGCGGGAGAACAAATATCCATATCACAACCGGGAGCTCAGCTGGCTGGATTTTAATTTTCGGGTGCTGGAGGAAGCTTTTGAAAAGGAAAATCCCATTATGGAGCGCCTGAATTTTCTTTCCATCACAGCCTCGAACCTGGATGAATTTTTCATGGTTCGGGTAGCCGGCGTCATGGAGCAGATTTATTCCAAATACACCAAGCCGGATGATTCCGGCTTGACGCCCCAGGAATTGATGGCGCAGCTTTCGGAAAAAATCCACTCCTTTGCGGAAAAGCAGTACAGCTGCCTGCACCGCTCCATTCTGCCGGCGCTGAAAAAGCATCAGATTTTATTTTTAAGGCCGGAGGAGCTGGAGCCCAGACAGCGCCGCCATGTGGATGATTACTTCGACAAAGTGCTGTTTCCGGTACTGACGCCCTTGGCGGTAGACACCAGCCGCCCGTTTCCTCTGCTGGCAAATAAGAGCCTGAATATTGCCGTCCGGCTGCAAAACAAGGATGAAAGCATGTTCGCCGTGGTGCAGGTGCCTTCTATCTTAAAGCGCTTCCTGGAGGTGCCTTGCGCCGAGGGCCGGGCCTTTATTTTGCTGGAGGATATTATCACGGAGAAGCTTCCGCAGCTGTTTGAGCTTTATGAGATCAAGCCTCCTGTCCCTTCCGGGTGACCCGGAATTCCGATCTGGATATTGACGAGGAGTCCGCTGACCTGATGCAGGCCATTGAGAAATCCATTAAGAAGCGGAAGCGGGGCCGTCCGGTGAGGCTGGAGATTTTGCAGAAATGCGATCCCGAGACTAAGGAATTCCTGGTAAAGACGCTGGAGGTGCCGAAAAAAGGAATTTACGAGCTTCCGGGGCCGATTGATCTGACTTATCTTTCCAAATTTTCCGGCGTCGACGGCTACGACCAGCTGCATTTTAAACGGATCCAGCCGGTCAATCCCCCGGCGGATTTCTGGGGCTATGATGATATCTTCGAGGCGATCCAGGAAAAGGACCGTATGGTACACCATCCCTATGAAAGCTTTAACGCCGTGGTGGATTTCGTCGCTGCTGCGGCCTCGGATCCGGATGTGCTGGCAATAAAACAGACCCTTTACCGGGTCAGCGGAAATTCTCCCATTATCGCCGCCCTGATTAAAGCCGCGGAAAACGGCAAGCAGGTCACCGTGCTGGTGGAGCTGAAAGCCAGGTTTGACGAGGAAAACAATATCAATTGGGCGAAAAAGCTGGAGCATGCGGGCTGCCACGTGATTTACGGCCTGACGGGCCTGAAAACCCACTGCAAAATCCTGCTGGTGGTGCGTAAGGAAGAGGGCGGCATCCGGCGGTATCTCCATATGGGTACCGGAAACTATAACGATTCCACCGCCAGGTTCTATACGGATATCGGCATGTTCACCTGCAAGGACCTGTTCGGCGTAGACGCTTCCTCCCTGTTCAATGTACTGACCGGTTACTCGATCCCGCCCCAATACCACAAGATGATCGTGGCTCCCGGCGGGATGCGGAGCTTTTTTGAGCGGATGATCCGCAGCGAGACGGAAAACGCCAGGAAGGGCCTTCCCAGCGGAATTACCGTAAAGGTTAATTCTTGGTAGACCCGGAAATCATCCGGCTGCTGTATGAAGCCTCCCAGGCCGGAGTGGAAATCAAGCTGATTGTCCGGGGCATCTGCTGCCTGATTCCGGGCTTGCCGGGCGTCAGCGAAAACATCACGGTGTACAGCATCGTGGGCCAGCTTTTGGAGCACAGCAGAATTTTTAAATTTGAAAACGCGGGGAATCCTAAAATCTATATGGGCTCCGCCGACTGGATGCCCAGGAACCTGGACCGCCGGGTAGAGCTGGTATTCCCGATTGACGACCAGGATTTGAAGGAACGGGCCTTTGGCATTTTAGAGCTGATGCTCAGCGATACTGTCAACGCCAGAATCCAGCAGCCTGATACCACCTATGCCCATATTGATAAGCGGGGCAAGGCGGTGATCAACAGCCAGACAGAATTTGCCCGGCTGGCGAGAGAGGCGCTGGAGGCGAAGCAGGTTGTCGACGAGAAAAAGCCTATGTGCCGAAGAAGGCTCCCACCTTTGACCAGAGGGAGCTGGAAGATTAGGAGAAAAGCAGGGGAAAATAAGGCTGGCCCGGCGGCCTGGTTCAGCCTTTGTTCTGATATCGCGGCGGGAGTGGGAGGCTCCATGGCCTGTCAAAATGGGACATGTCCTGCTGCGGCGGTTTAGCCGCGATAGTGGCGTCCGCTTCCAGCTTTCAGTGCTTCCTATTTACGGTGAGGGTCTGTTTCCAAGCTGTTTTCTAAGCGCGTTCAAAGCTAAGTTTTATTTTGCCGCGTCCAGAGATTTTCCCCTCTTATTTTTAATGGCCTGCGGCACAGTGGAAAGGTATGGTTATGACAATGAAAAGAATCGGACTGTTAACAAGCGGAGGCGACTGCCAGGGGCTAAACGCCGCCTTGCATGGAGTGGCCAAAGCGCTTTACGAGTATTATGACAAGGATGTGGAGCTCTATGGCCTTCGGGATGGCTACCGCGGCTGATCGAGGGGGATTACCGGCTCATGAACCGGGAGGACTTCTCCGGGATTCTATGCCTTGGAGGCACAATTTTAGGGACCTCCCGCCAGCCGTTCAAGCTGATGCGGGTGGTGGATGAAAACAGCGTGGATAAGGTGAAAGCCATGAAGGCCACCTATAAAAAGCTGAAGCTGGACTGCTTGGTGATTTTGGGCGGCAACGGCACTCACAAAACGGCCAACCTGCTCCGGGAGGAGGGGCTGAACGTGGTTACCATGCCGAAAACCATCGATAATGATTTGTGGGGCACGGATAAGACCTTTGGATTCCAGAGCGCGGTTAATATCGCCACCAATGTCCTGGATTGCATCCATACCACCGCCACCTCCCACGGAAGGGTGTTTATTGTGGAGCTGATGGGCCACAAGGCTGGCTGGCTCACCCTGGAAGCAGGGATCGCCGGCGGCGCCGATATTATTCTGATCCCGGAAATCCCCTATGAAAACAAATATATTATCCGCGCCATTGAGAAAAGAAACGCCGCGGGCAAGCGGTTCTCTATTCTGGCCGTGGCGGAGGGAGCAATCTCCAAGGAGGATTCCCTTTTAACGAAAAAGGAACTGAAGGCCAAGCTGGCCAACCGGAAATATCCCAGCATTTCCTATCAGCTTGCTGAGGAGCTGCAAACCGCTTTGGGGCAGGAGGTCCGAGTCACCGTGCCCGGCCACTTCCAAAGGGGAGGAAGCCCGTGCCCCTTTGACCGTACCCTGGCAACCCGGCTGGGCGCCGCCGCGGCGCAGCTGGTTATCAATAAGAATTACGGCAATATGGTGGCGCTCCGGGGCACTGATATCGTTCCAGTTCCTTAGGGGAGGTCGCCGGAAAGCTGAAGGTGGTGCCGAAGGATTCGGATATCGTACAGGCCGCCAGGCAGATCGGCGTCTCCTTTGGAGACTGCTGATAAAAACTAAAAACAACCGCCCTCCGAAATTTACTTTCGGAGGGCGGTTTTGTGCTGTGCTGCGCTGTTTATGGCATGATTTGGAGGCCTGGAGAGCATGGGTGAAGGCCGCCTGAGAGATATGTCTTTGCCCGCTTATCCTTGGAAAAGCAGGAAGATTACCCTTTCCTTTTCGAAGCTCAGCGTGGGAAGCCCCCCTGGACAGGGGCTGGACTGGAGGCAAAAATGGAAGCGAACGTCCTGCTGGGGGACTGCGGGATTTTACGGTACTGTAATTTCTACATTTTCACTGCGCCGTCGGATACGCCCTTGACAAAGTATTTTTGCAGAGATAAAAAGACGATGATGATAGGAATGATGGAAACTAAGACTGCGGGAAAAATTAATTCCCAGGGATTTCCATATTGCCCGGAAAGCATTTTGGCATAATAAATTTCCAGGGTCAGGGTTTTGAAATCGGAATTGCCGATGACTAAAAAAGGCAGCAGATAATCGTTCCAAATCCACATTGCATTTAAAATAATTACCGTGACGGTAGTCGATTTCAGAAGAGGAAAGACCACGCGGAAGAATAGCTGGAGGATGTTGCAGCCATCGATAACCGCAGCTTCCTCCACAGAGCGGGGCACGCTCTTGATGAAGCCGTGGTACAAAAAAACCGAAAGGCTTAAACCGAAGCCTCCGTACATGATGATTAAGCCCAGCAGGTTTTTCAGCTGTAGGTTTTCCATCAGGCTGATTAATGGATACATGACCGCTTGGAACGGAACCAGCATGGCGGCGGTAAACATCAAAAGCAGAACGTTGGAAAAGCGGGTATGGTTTCTGACCATCATCCAGGCGGAAAGGGAGGAAACCACCACCAAAAGAGCCACGGAAGTCAGAGTGACAAGGGCAGTGATCGCCAGGCTCTCCAAAAATTGATTTGTTCCGCCGCGCCGGTCAGATGGCCGAAATCCCAGGAGGAAGGCAGCGCCAGAGGCGCGCTGACGATCTCCGGCTGGGTCTTAAAGGAGTTGATCAGCAGGAAGGCCAGGGGAGAAAGGGTGTAAAGAGCTATGATGGTCAATACAACGTATAGAATTGCCCTGGAAGCCCGTTTTGCTTTCATTTACATCTCCACCTCCCGCTTTTTCGTAACAGAAACCTGGATCAAGGTCACCACAGCGATCAGCACAAAAAAGATAACCGCCTGAGCCTGGGCTTGTCCGTAGTTGGGCGGAGTGGTGTCCTTGATGGTTCTGAGAATTTGCGTAGCCAGCATTCGGGTGCCGAAGGCGCCGTCTGTGAGGGCGATGTTTTGATCCAGCAGCTTAAAGCAGTTAGCCAGCGTCAGAAAGAACACTACGGTAAAGGCTGGCATGAGCATGGGCAGCGTGATGACTCTGAAGCGCTGGAATGTGGAAGCGCCGTCAATCTCCGCCGCCTCATAAAGATCATAGGGGATATTATTTAGGCCTGTGATATAGATAATCATCATGTATCCGGCCATTTGCCAGGTAACCAGGATCGCCAGGGCGAACAGGGCCTTGGTGTTGTCCTGAGTCATATTCTGCAAAAATGGAATTGGCAAGAGGGATTCCGGCCCGAACAGAATTTGGGAAAATACGATCTGGAAAATGAATTGCCAAATAAAGCCTAAGGCCAGCCCGCCCAGCATGTTGGGCAGAAAGAAAATGGTGCGGAAAATACCCGAGAGTCTTGAAATTTTGGTTACCATCAGCGCCAGGGCCAAGGCCGTCACGTTGATAGTAATTACCGCAATAACGGTAAATTTAATGGTATACCAAAAAGCATCCAGAAATTTTTGGTTCTGAAAGGCGGCTTGGTAATTTTGAAGGCCCACAAAGGATTCCCAAAGCCCTCCGCCCGAAAAATAGGTTCCGCGCCAGGAGGTGAAGGAATATAAGGCGCCCAGCAGAAAGGGAACCAAAATCACCACGACAAATAAAATCATGGAGGGCAAGGCCAGCGGAAGAACCATTTTTTATAATAGCGGTCCATAGCAGTCTCCTTGGTTTCATAGAATCTTAAGCGGCGGGAAAAGCGCACGGATACGGATTCCGTTTCCGGGCGCTTTCCAGTCCAAATAAATTAAACGGCTAAGCGGCGTTTTTCATTTCCTTCCATTGCTCTACCGCATACTGAGCGATGCTGCCGTAGTCAGCCTGCGTCCATTCCTCCTTGGTGAGATAGTTTTCCATCAGGTAAAGCCCCACTACGTCGCTGGACCAGCTGGCAGGCGCGCCATGGTAAGCGGCGGGCAGAATATCGCCTTGGTTTTTATATTCCAAAATGGATTGGCTTAGGGGATTGTCCAGCTGATCGTTTTCACCGGCGTCATAAGGTATAAAGTTGAACTCCTCTGTGATATATTTTTTACCTGTTTCCGAGGTGTTCAGCCATACCAGGAATTTTTGAGCGGCAAGCTGCTGCTCCTCGGTAGCCTTGGCGTTGATTGCGTAAAAATTGGGAACGTAGACAGGAATTGATGAATTGAATTTTTCCACTGTCATGCCCTCTGCCGTGATGTCGGTTTGGTCTATAGGCATCTTTACCGGCAGGAAGGTCAAGCGCTTGGCGAGGTCTGGATTGACCTTTTCAATATTTCCGTAGGCCCAGTTGCCTTGCTGGAGAAATACAGCCTTGCTGTCCGCAAAATTTTGAATCGACTGGTCGTAACCGTTGGTAGTGGAATTAATAAAGGAGGGCCCCGTTCCCCACAGCGTTGGAGGTGACCAAATCCAAGGCCTGGGCGTATTTCTGGAAGGGGTTGATTAAGGTATCCAGCTTGGCGTCGTCGGCATTGGAGGCCTCGGCGGCGGAGGTAAATACGGCGCCGAGGGATACATTGATGGTGTGGTCGCCGTAGGTCCATTTTTCAGAGCCGGCGACGGAAAAAACGCCCTCCAGCTTAGCGGCCAGATTCAGCCGGGTAGGGTTCATGGTATAGGTGTTGCCGGAAAGGGTTACTTCGGAGGGCTTTTCCTCCTTGATATAGCTGGTAAGGGCCGCCACTAAGGCGGCGAACTCCTCATAGGTGGAGGTTCTTGCATCCTTCAAAAAGGCCTCGGTGTTCTCCTCGCCGAAAATATCGGTGATCATCTGCTTGTCCACGAGATACCCATAGCCTTCCAGATTATAAGGAACGCCATAGTTTGTTGTACCATCCGTGGAAAGGTATAGGTTTTCCGGAATCGCCTCGGCAAGCTTTTTAAAATCAGGATCAGTAGCCTGGCTCAAATCCAGGGCGCGTCCGCTTTCCTGCCATTCGGGAAGCTCCTTAATACCCTGAATGGAGAAAATCGTCGGTGGATTTTTTGAAGCCATTTCGGCTCTTAGGGTCTCCATGTGGTCCTGGCCGGAGCCGATGGAAAACTGCTTGATTTTCACGCCGGTTTCCTCGGTATAGGCTCGCACATGGCCTTGAACTGTTCCGCGTTTTCCCCTTTGGAATTGTAGATATAAATATCATAGTCTGTACTGGAAGACGGCTTGGAGCCCGCGGAAGATGTATCCGCGTTTTCATCGCTGTTATTGCAGCCCGCCAAACAGGAAGCCGCCATCACGGCGGTTAAAAATAAGGATAGGATTTTTCCCATGCGTTTCATAATGAAACCTCCTAAAATAAGATCAAAATTATGATTCCTGCCTATAGGCTCACCGAAATTCAGGAGGATTATTCATGATTCTAATAGATAACCCGATCGTTTTTTGCGGCTGCCGGCTGTTTTCTGAAATAAAGCGGGACGTTCCGATATTAGTCCGTCTAGGATAAATCGAGACGCCTTGACTGAGGGGCAAAAGCCTTTTATACCATTCGGATAGGCTTCAAAAATAGGAGGCGTTCTCGAAAATCAGAGATTTGACCAGCCGCGAGAAATAGCGAAAGGCCCGGACTGAACTATAAAGAAAAGAATAGTTTACAGCGCAGGATTGCTTTTGATTCATTTTCCAAAAGATCACAAATACAGTTGGCTACTTAAAAGTAGGTTAAAAATAGGGCATGGAA
>ENA-OQIR01000795-OQIR01000795.1-human-gut-metagenome-genome-assembly--contig:-NODE-795-length-12466-cov-2.251803_pt1 | contig 12466 bp, 22 predicted proteins | sample MGYA00242580_ERZ504745 | MGnify/ENA primary metagenome ERZ504745 (study PRJEB26092, sample SAMD00036214) | human gut metagenome | host: Homo sapiens | study: EMG produced TPA metagenomics assembly of... | reverse complement strand
TCGTAGGTTCGCTTGATTTCTTTATCATCGTTGCAGACAACAAGAAGAAGGGTGGTCGCGTGCTGCTGCGGCGTGATGACATTTTCTTTAAAGATAATCAAGATAACCTTTGATCTCGGTAAGTTTACCGCGGTTGAGATAGTAATTATCGGCCTGAAGACGTTTTACAAGATCATTGACCGTATCGACTTTCCAATCCTGAAAGCTGACCCCAGTTTCCTGCTCTAGCTGCTGGACGGTGAACATTGCGGATGAGGATTTCAGGGTGGATTTATATTCGGCGACATAAGAGTGAGACATAGTAAGCCTGCCTTTCTAGTGGTTTTATTGTACACTATGTAGACAGGCTTTTGCAAGCCCTTACGCCAAAACTTGTTCCGATTTCATATTGACCGGCTGCATATAGCGCAAAATGGGATTTTGACGGAGAATAGCCGGGACAGCCTTTTGCCAGTTTTCTGTGGTAAAAGTACCGATGGGGTCGGAGAAATGAATATTGCGGGCTGTGATTCGGCTTTCGACTGCAAGAGTAGACGGCATATCCAGACCTTCGACCTCACCGATTTGAAAGTCAACGTGAACCGGATTGTGTTTTTCAAATCGTTTTGTGGTGAAGGCGATTGCTTCGCATTGGCCGCTGACTTGATTATAGCGGTCATTGCTGATGATGAGATACGGATGGACACCGACATACTTGTGAACGTCACTGGGGAAGACGGTATCGGTCGTAAAATACCCCCAGCGGATCTCCCCGAATTTGGGAGTGGTTTTACTGGGTGTAAACATGGTGTGGGTTCAACTCCTTTTTAGAAATTCAGCGGTTGTGTTGTTTTGCGGTATTCTTTTGCTGTGACTATACTATACCACATCGAAACACACATTTCAAGGGAAAAGCTGAATGTTAATGAAATGTTCACAAAAGAACGATTTTATACTGAAAACCGGCGCTTGACAGGGTGAAAGAGCAGGAATCCCTGGAAAAGGCTGGTGCAGAAACCTTGACAGATGCTGCCTGTAGGACAAAGCCGGAACCACCGGAACACAGCAGACAGTGGACCTTTGTACCGTTATTAAAAAGGCTGATTGCTTTAACGGGGATGGTGGCACAGAGACCGGTTGATTCATCCCCGGAGAACAGAGAGATAAAGGCTTTTTTATACGGCTGCATCATTGCATATAGCTCTTGCAAAGAAATCGTTTTAGAAACATCGTTTGCCATTTTTTCTCCTTTTTAGCTTCAAAGTCCAAATTATAGGACATATCATCTGATACAATAGAAGTACAGACCTAGAAAGCACACACGCCTATATGTTGTTGAAATAATTATATGACACCATAGGGTTGTATTCAAGTCTACAAATGTCACCATAGGAGCGGTTTCACATGGATATTTTAATCAAACGCATAAAACAGTGGCGCTATGATCATTATGTAACCCAACAGCAGCTTGCTGATAGAATTGGTTGCCCGCGTAACACCTTACAGTGCTGGGAAACAGGCAGACGGTCACCTGGATGTGAGGCATTAGCGGAATTGTGCCGGGCCATGGATGTATCGGCAGACTGGCTGCTGGGGTTATCGAAAGAGCCGGGGCGGTGTCAGGCGCTGGCTTCCTCAAGGGCGGAGACGGCCTCCGACACGGATTCATTCAGAACGGTTGCGGCTTCGTCCAAAGAGTCCATGGCGGACTGCAGGGATTCGATTGCGGATTCCATAGCCGAGTAACGTTCGGAGCCTTCCATGCTTTCCGGCATGTTGTCAAGTGCTTCCTGTTCATCGTCCTGCACTGCTTCGATTTCATAGCACAGCTCGTCCACGCTGGCGGAGAATTTTTCGTTCAGGTCAGTGATACTGTGAATGATGGTGCTGATGGCTTTACGACGGGCGTTGTTCATGATGATTTCTCCTACCTTATTATATAGTGTGGTTATTTACGCCACGGTTCCTTGCCTGATTTTTGATTTCGATCTGGCAGAGCTGCATAGCGGCAAGCGCGGTATCATGGGACTGCGGTGTAACACAGGCACAGCAGGAAGCGTCAACGGAGATCGTAGCTTCCGGGAAGCGAGCTTTGGCGAGAATAGCGTTGGAGAGGACGAAGATGCCGGTACAGAGGCCGATAAATTCGATCTCGATATTATCGCCTGTATCGTACATATAGTCAGTAATATTATCTGCATATCGCAGAATATATTGAGCAAGTCGCTCTGTTACAACATCATCCCAAAGGTGGCTTTTTCAATAGGGAAAACATCAGCTGGGTCATATTTATCCCATACTTACAAATTGCTTCCCAAACAAAGGATTCAATTTGCCATCCCGGTTCGCCACGAAGGCAGTGATAAACAGGAAGGTGTCTGCCTTCATTGGTGTTGATATAATCATTATGGTGGGTATCCTGTGTGCAAGCGATAAATGTACCAGCTTTAGCTTCTTGTTTGATCTTAGCGACGACATTTGGCACGATGGCTTGTGCTTCCTTAGTGCCAAGAGAGCCGGTGATGAAGTCGTTTTGCATATCGACAACGACGAGAATTTTATGCATGGTATTCCTCCATATAATCTTTAGCGGCAGAGATAAGTGTGGTGCGCGTATTGGTAAGATTTCCGTTGACGACTTCATCGAGGAGATAATTCAGACAGCGCTTGAAATCTGGCCCAGGCGTATAACCACAGTGGATCAAATCTACACCGCTGATGGCAAGGTCTTTGAGAGAAAACTTTCGCTTTTCAAATACAGCGGTGGCAAGATACAGGTATGTGATTTGTGCTTTGCGAAGCGGATTCATTTCACCGAAGTTCGCATAGTTTACACCATGGGCGTAAAGATCGGCAAAGCGGACGATCGTAAGCAGTTGGGCGTTTTCTGCGCCGAGTTTGGCAATCAGACGATTGGCGCAGCGAGCGCTAGGTTCAACTGGTAATCGTGATACTCGATCAGGGTTACAATGCGCTCCCGCTCCGCATTGGAAAACTTGAGACGGCGGAGAATACTGTCGGCCATATCGGCGCTAACCTTGGCGTGACCGTAGAAATGACCAATGCCATTTTCATCCTGTGTGAAGCACTGCGGTTTGCCAATGTCGTGTAGAAGCATCGTCATGCAGAGTTCAAACCAGTGGGCATGTGCAGTTGCGGCAAATTCAGATTCATACGAAGCTGCGTTATAAAGTTTGCCAACAGCTTTGAAGATATGGTCGCAAACTGTATAGGCGTGATAGGATGAGTGCTGGTTGAAATCAATGCAAGATTTCAGCTCCGGGATGATTTGACAGAACACTGGGCGATATGCATGAAGTGTACAGTACAACATGTGTAGGTTACTTTCACCGGCAAGAAATATCTTGCGGAGTTCATCCTGAATGCGCTCGGCTGAGATATTGACAAGCGATGGAGCCATCTGGTTAATAAGCGTTTCGGTTTCAATGCCAACATGGAATTTCAACTGGACACTGAAGCGGATTACGCGGAGCAGGCGAAGAGGGTCTTCTTGAAAGCGGGTTTTGGCATCTCCGACGCAAACAATAGCCTTGCGCTTGATGTCGCGGCGACCGTTGAAGGGGTCGACCAAGGACAGGTTGACAGCATCTTTGTCGCCGGAACCAACCTTAGCGGCGATGGCATTCATGGTGAAGTCGCGGCGGGAGAGATCCTTTTCAATGTCAGAGGTGAAGACTACGGAGTCTGGGTGGCGGCTGTCGGAGTATGTACCGTCTGTACGCATCGTCGTGACTTCATACTGACTGCTGGACATAACGACCATGACTGTACCGTGTTGGATGCCGGTGTCTATGGTCTTAGGAAAAAGCTCCTTAACTTGCTCCGGTGTTGCTTGCGTGGTGACATCGTAATCGTGCGGCGTTTTGCCAAGAAGGATGTCGCGCACGCAGCCACCAACCAAATAGGATTCATAGCCGCGTGCATTGAGAACGTCCATAAGAACGATGAGGTCAGGCGGCAGAGTGATGCGGGACAAGATAACAGGCATCGGTATTCACCTCCATGACAAATTCTTCGATGCGCTTATAGTCCGGGTTGGGCGGCAGGGAAGTGTTTTTCTTATCATACTCAAACCGCTTTTCATAGTCGTTGATGAGGTCGAAAAACTCATGATAATATGTGCCGTCCGGCTTTTGGAATTTACCGCCACGAATCTCCAACAAAAAGTCACGGTCGTCCTCACGGTAGGTATTGATTTCACCCTTTTCGAGGATGTCAAAGCACATGAGGTAGAGCCGAACGAGGTGCATAGCATGTTTATTGAGATGCATATTGTCCTTTTTGGAGTTGCGCTTGCCAAGCTTTGCGTACTGGCCGATGACCGTGCCGAGATCAGAATTCATCTGCTTGAAGCTGCGCAGTGGATAATGCTTGAGATCGCAGTCGATGAAAATTTCAGTATCCATGCCATCTGTAACACCTTTGTCGATATACAAGCGGACTGCATCGCCCGGAATATCCTTGTGCTGAAGGCGGAAATCCTCAAAAACAGATTTGCAGGTGCCGAGAATATGCCTTTCCTTTTCATCCTGCGGATAGTGATCGTGTGTCAACGCATTTTGTAGGCGGCGAAGCTGTTGATTGGCATAGCCGCCGAAAGCGTGAACGGCACGCTGAGATAGAAAAAGATTTTTATTGTCAATCAAACGCTGACCGACGGCATTGATGTAAAAATAGTGTTCCGGCTTACAACCAAGCAGCTCAATCGTGTTTGGGTTGCAACCGATGAGGAGCGAGATCAATTTGTTAAAACTATAGACCGTGGTATCTGTTGCTTCATCGACGCGCTGCTCGAAGTGGGAAAGGCCAAGAATTTCATTAGGGGAGTTCAGGGCACAGCACGAATGTCGACATCCGAGCCTTCGATGTTCGTGCCGTAGGCGTGGGAACCGCCAAGGGTGAGGAAAATGATGCGCTCGCCGAGATGCGGGTCTGTATAAAGAAATTCATAGGGCTTTGTGTTGATAAGGACATAGAGTTCGTTTTGGGTCATAAAGCTCCTTAAAAGCGGTAAGGGTCTTCCGGGTAATAATCAAAGTGCGGCATGGGAGCAAGCTTGAATTTGTTGCGATTATGCATAGAATCGATCTTTGCAGCAGTGGCGGTGTCGACACATAGTAGCCGGTGCGCATATAGATATCAAGGAAATCATAGGTAAAACCGAAATTATCCTCATCACTCTTATCGGTCAGGCCATCGGCGGGAGCCTTATGAACGAGATTTTCAGGCAGGTTTAAGACTTCCGCAATCTTGATAACCTCGGTAGCGGTGAGTTTAGCGAGAGGGGCGAACTGACCGGCGCTGTCACCGAACAGGGTATTCCAACCCAAAAAATCCTCCGAAAAATTGCACGTATTAGCGACTCTTCCGTTGCATGTCTGCGCTACCGCAAAAAGAGTTGCCATGCGGATGCGGGGAGGCAGATTCGTTTTGGTCTGGACAGAAGGAACCAAGCCACAGGCAATCATAGCGACCCTGATTGCCTCAGTCGCATTGCCGATATTGATTTCATAGCTTTTAATACCAAGGTGTTCACACAGCTGTTCGGCATCTCCAATATCCTTCTGATACCCGTCCGGCATGAGAACACCGATGACGCGATCCTCACCAAGCGCTTCGACACAGAGCGCAGCGACGACGCTGGAATCCTTGCCGCCGGAGATGCCGATAATGGCTTTGCAATCGGAGCCATTCTGGCGGAAATACTCACGAATCCAGCCGACAATTTCGTTTTTGACTTTGACGGCGTCGAAGGTGTAGGGTTTGGAATTTACAGCGTTAAGATTTTTCTGATTCATAATGGTCTCCTTAGCCTTTATCGAGACGCCAGAGTTCGACGTCCGTATTCTTGAATGCTTTTTCAATCATGGAATAGACTTCATCCCAGTTGGCACCACCGCGCACACAGCCGATCTTGTAGGGCATGGCAACTGAGCAGTTGAGATCACATGCGACCTGTGCAAGACGTTCAAAGCAGGTAGCGAGAGCTTTTATATTCGTGTACTGTGCGCCATCATAACCATAGCGATTCTGGGCGTATAGATTTGCAATGTACCTGCCCTGATATGGAAGATACTTGCTATGAGTTTCGTTTTCATCCATGTGAATCAGCTGCATGGTACCGAGAAGTTTTTCGGTATGATCCGATAAAGATTCGCAGAGGAGCGCATAGTCTCTATACACATGTGGATAACGCTGGCGCACCTCCTTGGCGACACCGGAATTCATTTTGCTTGGCAGTTGACCTGATGGGCGATGATCTTAGCCTTGGAATCAAAGAGATTTCCATCAATAATTTTGATAGACATATCAGATTCCCTCCAGATTCAGGCGATTGCGGATGTCAGAAAGTGTCTGGCGGCGCATCATCTTGCCGTTACGGAACACGGGCTGCAACATATCGACGCTACGATAGAAGTTCTTCGTTTTCTGATCCATTTCATCCTGTACGCGAATACGGCCGTCCTGCTGGTCGTCAAAGACAACACACAGACCCTTGAGGCTCTTCTTGAAATGGTCTGTGTCGGTTTTAGGGTCTTTGAAAATATTAACCTCCTTGCCGTCAATAACACCATGCGTTGCCTTGACGGCCATACCAAAGGTGTCGCGGGTAAACGGTTTCAAAATACCATCCTGTTCGATGCATTGCATGGAAAAGCTACCGACGCCGAGTGCCACATTGCAAGCGGCAAAGCCGTGTGCCTCCAGCTCCTTATAGATAGCCTCGCACCGCTGGATCGTGATAGAGTCGCCATAGATAGCCTTGACGTGCGGATCAAGTACCTTATAGCCCTTTGAGTTAATCGTACCGCCGAACTGCTCCCACAGATGGTAAACGGTCTGGGTTACAATTTCAACCGGGTTGCCGGAGTCACCGCGAATGAGTAGCAGCCGTCATGCGCCATGATTTCATCGTGGAGCTGCGGTAGAATATTGTCGACAAGATTCCAGTAGTCGTAGGAATCCGAGACGACAGAGAAGCTGGAATGTGGATACAACTCGGTCAACAGGCGGCGAAGCATTGTGATTTCATCGCCATCGACGGCGAAGTTGGAACACATGACGCTGTGCTCGGTCGAGACAGAGCCGTAAGCAACCGGCTCAAGGCTTGCGTCACAGTAGTAGTTCTTTTCAAGGTAGGGAATAGCTGGCACGGTGGCAGTGTTAAGGAAAGACAGACACCAACCGGCGCTGGATTTGACAGCGGATTGCAGACATTCCTGCCCACGGAAGGAGAAATCGCCGAGCGCTTTGCCGCGCGGAGTGGAATCATCGCAGGTTTTGTCATAATATTCATCCACGATTTGACGGTAGAGATGGCCGACCGTGGCGGAGATCATGGGATGCCAAAGCTCGGCGCTGATAAGAGATTCCAGAAACTGCGGTACCCACGCAAAATCCGGGTGATGTGTTTTTCATTTCGAGGAATGGGAACATGGAGTGGGACAAAGTGGTGACCTTCCGGCAGGGCGTTGATCTCAACTGGCAGGTAGCGAGGTGGTACAGGTCAACAAACTTCGTACTGTCGTAGTTCTTTTTCCGATCGTATTATCGAGGACGGTTTCGATTTCATTTGTAACATCAGCCAAATTGCGCTGGAAGAAATGCTCGTCGAAATAGTCGATCAGATACTCCTGACAAAATGCTTGGACTCCGAAGACGACAATGCTGTTGATATTGGTCAAGCGGGACATTCGCGGGGTAAAGTAGCTGGTCAGCTCGGTCGTGCTTGGGAAATTGGCGGGAATGTGTGGTTTTGTAGAAGTCACAGAGAAGCATAGGATTGATGCTCATTTATAGTCTCCTTTAAAATTCATAGATGATTTCAATACGGTCATCATGGCCGGTGAAGATACTATTGGTAGTATAGACCTTAGAGATAAGTCCGGGTTCTGAGAAGATTTTGCCGCGCTCCGGGTCAAGGATAGAGTTCTCGCAGTGGGAAACATACATCGCGGTATCGCCTGCGCCAAGCTCCTTCAGCTTTTTGGCGGAGTAGTACATCGTACCGCCGTAGGAGCAGATGTCATCGATCATGAGGATTCGTGCGTCTGGCTTAACATCGCCAACCACATCCAGACCGAGAATTGTGCCGGTGTTCCAGTCGCGGAGCTTGTTACCGTAGAGAACGGTAGTATCCTTTGGCACAAAATCAGCGTAGCGCTTGAGTGCGCCGACATCGGGGAAATAGAGCATATCAGGCTTAAACTGATATATAGCCTTGTAAATAACTTGTTTTAGCTGCGGGCGCATTACACAGACATGGTTAAGCAGCGCAACAGATACATCGGAATGCGGGTCGAAAACATTAACCTCGGAAAAATTCATGGCGTTCAGCATTTGGCAGAAATACTTGAGGGTAAAAACCTCTCCATTCTTTGTCCTATCCATACGGGCGTTGGGAATGTATGGCATAGTAAGCATAGGAGACTTGCCCCTATTCTCAGAAATATTGGAGGCGATCATGGCGATGTCTGCAAATTCAGACATGGATTCATACAGCCATGTGATTGCATTTGGTGCTATGTGCTGTTCGTCATGCATATCGAACTTGATGAGATGTGTACCATCAGGGAAATCGGTAATAGCGTAACGGGATCGGATCATAAATTGCTCCTTTACTTGAAATAGTGTTTCGTTATAAGATTCAATACCCTGCGAGCTTGACATATCCTTGCAAAATCATCAAAATTGATCCAAGTGATTCAGAAAAACTTCATCAGAAAATCCTTATCCACTGTAAAATTTTCCTTTATCAATACAAGCCACAGAGATCCATTGCGTAAGCACGATTCATCTCAATACCGGCGTGCTGACAATCGTGCTCCAGCATATACATAAGTGCCATAGGGCGAGTGCATTTTATTTTTGCTGCACAAGAAAGGTATATTCACCGCGGGTATTCTGACCGGTGCAAGTATGTTCATGTAGAATCGTAAACCTCCTGCTGCTTGCGTGCATTGGCAGGGGGCGGGGCGATTTTCTCGGCTAGACTGTCAACGGCATCATCATACCCTTTTTGGATGCCGGGACCGAACTTGTAACAAAACCAGAAGAACGGTGCTAAACAGACAGCGACAATCAATGCGCTGAGAAATAAAAGACCCAACATAGCACGGTTCCTTCCAATCAATAGTTGCAGAAGAAGGTGGTATAAGCCTGAAGAATAAGTAAACCCCAAAAGATTACCTGAAGAATGATGCCGAGATCACTGTTGTTGTTGTTACGCATGATAAATCCCTCCTTATTTTTGAGCGCGTACTTAGCGGCAACTTCTTCACGGGTAAGACGAGTGCGACCGGGAAGCGTTTCGGTCTGATAAGTGGCCTGCTGCGTGGGGAATTGCTTTTCAAGTCTGGCCATCTGCTCTCTCTCATCGCTGGCACCGGTCAGGCGGTCAGCGTAGGCAATGTTCATTTTGATGCCCATGTCCTGACAGTCCTCGAAAATCATATACATCTGGGCTTCTTTTTCGGTACAATTTTCACGCTTGCACATTTCTTCGGTGGTCGTACCGCGCAGATTTTTGCGGTGGAACTTTATGTATTGATAGGAATCCCAAGCCTCCTGCTGCTTTTTGTACCGGTCTGGCGTGGGGCGATTTTCTCAGCTGTGTCATCAATGGCCTTTTCAATAGGTGGCAAGATCATACAGCCGAGACCGAGACACGCACCACCAACTATAGCAGCGATGATAAATACGAACGCGGCGCAAAAGAGAAGCTGTAATAAAATCATAGTGAAGATCCTTTCTTGGCGCGGCAGCGCATAAGTTGGATGGACATTACACTGCGTTGGATTTGTGTAGATAACTCCCGGTCAGGCATATTGTGCGCAAGAACCAGATCGATTTCATGCTGTGTCCATGAGCGGTATGGGTAGCCAGAAGTCTGACGATAGTTTTTGCGGCGATAGAAATTGCGCAAATCAGCGTCTTTTGAATTTGGCAAGATTTGGATGACCTCCTTATTTAAAAATACCCCTTTTGTGCGGAAAAACAAACGGTAAATATTACCAGAAATTATATGCGCAGCACCGACGAAAACGAGATAAAATCACCGCCAAAGTTGAAACCGAAATCTGTTACACCGGTGTTCAGAGAATATACTACACGGATTTTGTGCCAATAAGGTCGATTGTTATTGATACCAGCGAGAACGCGGTCGTTGGCGCAATCGATCTCGTAGATGTTCAGACTGGCGGTATTGCAGATTGGGTATGTACCGATGACAACGCGGTTCATTCTGCTGCCTCCCTTTCTGTTTCAACCGGGATAGAATTCATGCGGTCAATGATGTCATCGATGTCGCGGCCGACAATAGCACTGAACATTTCAGAAATGTTATTGCGTTTATATGCCTCACATAACAAAGCGGCGAGGTCTTCATCGGCTGTGCAGACGTCTTCAAGCGCCCGATTGATGGAACCGCCGAACTCATCACGCAGGTCAAGACTGCTATAAATCGTGTTAATTTTTTCTGTGGTAGTTTGGTCCGTGCAAGGTTCGAGGTCTGCGGCGCAGCGATAGCAGATGGACTGAGAGGTGAGGCTGGTGCCGACATAGATTTGTTTTGTACCGCAGTTGGGGCAGGTGAGGATAAATTTACTGTTGATGTTGTTCATAGTATTTACTCCTTCATAATAAGAGCGCAGGTTATGCCGTCTCTTTTACTTTGCTGAGTTCGCACCAAAGGCGTTGGATCTCACCTTCAATGGCCTCTGCATCATCCAACAAGACACGCAAGCCGGGAGCACCGCGCATACCGTAGTTTTCGATGGCGTGCTGTTCCGTATCAAAATTCATATAGGCATCAAAAAGCTGGGAGAGAAAATCGTCGTCGTCCTTTACATTGAATGACAGTAAAAAATCCTCACCTGCGGGGGAATACCATTCAAGATCGATAAAATTATCGTCGGTATCGATATAGGGCTTCCAGTTATTGTCAGCCAGAGCATCCAGAATTTTTTGAGAAATCATAGTACAGATACTTCCTTCATTTAAGAATTTGTCCATTCGATGGAATCAAAGGGAGGGTAGGAAACAGTGACCGCACCGGGAAAACGTTTCACACAGCCATTTCTGAAATAGTACCTGGTGTACTCGTTGGTGTCGCAGCAGCGGATGGTCAGCTCGAAAATTATGGTGGGGAATTTGTAGGAGGCTTCACGAATATCGTTTTCAATGGAGAACTCGACATCCTCGCCGGTGTCAAAGGAGAGGCTGGATGTAGCATAGAACGGAGTATCAACGGTAGGCTTGCCGCACAATGGATAGCAGGAGATACCGTTATATACATCACCGGTAATTTCGTTGTCGTACAGGTAGCGGGTAACCTGCTCGACGGTTTCCTTGTCCATATAGTATGTGGCAAGCGTTTCGTCGTTATATACGCGAAGGCTGTGTTGGTAGAACATGGTTAAAACTCCTCTTTTGATGAAATCATGTTCAAAACGAACTTGTTTTCTGCATCATCCACAAACCTGATTTGGATTTCTGCAACCGGTTTGCCGTCGATGAGGAGCGGGATGTTCTTTTTGTCGGGAAGACCGTTGATGATTTGGTTGAGGGCTTGGGTAGTGAAAACAGGGGTTGTTTTGGATTTTTCAATTTTTTGCTGGTTCGGCTGCTCCGCCACATCCTCAGTGGGTTTGGTATCATCAAATTCCTTTTTGAGGAAGCGGATGGCAGTTTCCAGCTCTGGGTTAGTATATTTTTCGTTCAGGTAGCTGCGTATGTTCCGTATATTTTGATTGCATGTGTTGCTGATCAGCTCTGCGCCACCGTAAATAGGAAAGAACACAGCCAGCTCGTGACCGTCTGGGTCAGAATAAAGACCAAGAATCGTCTCGGTGTTATAGTTGATGTGTTTGACATTTTGGCAAATCGTTCCGGCATAGAATTTGAGATAATCGCCGAAACGGTGCATAAACGGAATGATGTCTTTATCGCAGACACCGGAAACATCCTGCACGTAGGATTCATCGTACAGCATATTGAACAGAATGCCGGTGCTACCATTTAGTGTGACAACGTACTCCCTGACGGGGTGCTGGTCAAACTCAGTCATATCAATGACATTCCGTACATAAACAGGAACGTTTTTCACAGCGCGAGGTGCAGACTGGGTGTCGTCAGGTAAATTCAATTCACCAATAGCGTTTGTCCAATAATAGAAATTCTCATGATCAAGCGTGTGCATATCGATAATTTTTATGGTAGTGGTATCCATGATCAAACATCCTCCTTACTGTGAGAGCATATAGCCGCGCTGAAACTCTACGCAGCGATTCCAGTCCATGACTTCAGAGATAGAATTATCGCCGACTTCATTTTCAAAGGCACATTCGGCAATGAGCTGACAATAGTCTGCGACAGTGAGCGCATTCTTTCCGGTGTCATGAATTCCGCCATAGCTTTCCACCATTCCAAACAGCGTTTTATAGTAGCTGCTGATATGACCTTGAGA
>ENA-OQIR01000792-OQIR01000792.1-human-gut-metagenome-genome-assembly--contig:-NODE-792-length-12504-cov-1.924618_pt1 | contig 12504 bp, 21 predicted proteins | sample MGYA00242580_ERZ504745 | MGnify/ENA primary metagenome ERZ504745 (study PRJEB26092, sample SAMD00036214) | human gut metagenome | host: Homo sapiens | study: EMG produced TPA metagenomics assembly of... | reverse complement strand
TGGAAGCTCGTCCAGCATCAGCATGGAGCGTTGCTCATCAGCACGGCCCATGGCCAGCATCTGCTGCTCGCCGCCGGACATGGTGCCGCCAGCTGCCTGCGGCGCTCCTTCAGGCGGGGGAAGAGGGTGAACACCTTTTCCTTGTTGGCTGCAATGGTGGAAGCGGGTTGGTGTAGGCACCCATATCCAGGTTTTCCTCCACGGTCATGTGCAGGAACACATGGCGGCCCTCCGGCACCTGTGCCAGACCGGCCTCCACGATCTTATGGGCGCGCACACCCTTGACGCTCTTGCCTTTGTACAGGATGTCGCCCGTTTTGGGGTGGAGCAGGCCGGAGATGGTTTTCAGGGTGGTGGACTTACCGGCACCGTTGGCACCGATCAGGGTCACGATCTCGCCCTCGTGCACCTCAAACGAAACATCCTTGACAGCGTGGATGTTGCCGTAATAAACGTTGATGTTATCAACTTTCAGCATCGTTTCTGCCATCGGCTCAGCCCTCCTTCTTGCCCAGGTAGGCCTCGATGACCTGGGGATTGTTGCGGATCTCATCCGGCGTGCCCTTGGCGATGATGCGGCCGAAGTTCAGCACCGCGATGCCCTCGCAGATGCCCATGACCAGGCTCATGTCATGCTCGATCAGCAGCACGGCGATGTTGAACTCATGCGGATGCGGCGGATGGTCTCGGTCAGCTCAGCGGTCTCCGAGGGTTCATACCCGCGGCAGGCTCATCCAGCAGCAGCAGCTTGGGGCTTGTGGCCAGCGCACGCATGATCTCCAAACGGCGCTGTGCGCCATAGGGCAGGCTGCCGGCCTGCGTATCGGCCATATCTGCCATGTGGAAGATGTCCAGCAGCTCAAAGGCACGCTCGGTGCAGTGCTTTTCCTCTTTCCAGTAGTTGGGCAGGCGGATCAGCGACGAGGCAAGATCATACTTCATGGACTCATGCAGGCCGACCTTGATGTTGTCGATGACGCTCATCTCCTTGAACAGACGGATGTTCTGGAAGGTGCGGGCCACGCCCATCCGGTTGACCTGATAGGTCTTTTTGCCCGCCGTGGGCATTCCATCGATCAGGATAGAGCCGCGGGTGGGCTGGTAAACATTGGTCAGCAGGTTGAACACCGTGGTCTTACCGGCACCGTTGGGCCGATCAGTCCGGTGATCTCGTTGCGGCCGATCATCAGGTTGAAGCCATCCACGGCGGTCAGGCCGCCAAAATCGATGCCCAGCTCACGGACATCCAGAATGGGCTTTTTGTCCTTATCGCGGTCCGTCAGGAAGCCGCCGGAGGGGACACTGTTCAGTCTGGTCTGGAACTCACTCATGGTCTGCACCCTCCTTCTTTTTCTTGCCAAACAGGACACGCTCCACAAGGCGGCTCATGGAGAAATCGTAGCTGCCCAGCAGTCCGCCCGGGCGGAAGATCATCATCAGGATCAGCACCAGCGAGTAGATGACCATGCGGTAGCTGTCGAAGCTGCGGGTCGCCTCAGGCAGGATGGTCAGGACCGTTGCAGAGAGGATGGAGCCCAGCATGGAGCCCATGCCGCCCAGAACCACCATGACCAGGATCTCAATGGACTTCATAAAGCCGAAGGTGGAGGGGTTCAGCACGCCGATGTAGCAGGCATACAGGCCGCCTGCCAGACCCGCAAAGGCAGCGGAGAAGGCAAAGGCCATGACCTTGTAGTAGGTGGTCTGGATGCCGCAGCTCTCGGCGGCGATCTCATTGTCGCGGATGGCCAGCACGGCACGGCCGTGGCGGCTCTTCATCATGGCGTGGATCAAAAGCAGGTGATGACCACGCAGAGGAACACGTTGGTGAAGTTGGAGTACTTGGGGATGTTCTTCAGGCCCTTGGAGCCATAGAACAGCTTGAAGCCCAGCACATCGTCGATGTTGTTCAGGGTGATGCGGATGATCTCACCAAAGCCCAGCGTCAGGATGGCCAGATAGTCGCCGGTCAGGCGCAGGGCCGGGATGCCGATGAGCACACCGAACAGACCAGCCACGATGCAGGCCAGCACCAGACCGATGGCAAAGGAGACACCGTCCGGCAGCGGGCAGAACTTGGTGAACAGGCGCAGGTGTAGCACCCACAGCCATGAAACCGGCATGACCCAGCGGCAGCTGCCCCAGATAGCCGGTGGCAACGTTCAGGGAGACCGCCAGGATGATATTGATGCCCACCGTCATCAGCACCTTGTTCTGGTAGGTGGACAGGATATTCCGGGTCAGGTAGGAAAGCGCTACGAACAGCAGCGCCACCAGCACGGCGTTCATCAGATAGCGCACGGGCATTTTGATCGTTTTACGGTTCTTATTCATCTTCCTGCCCTCCTTACACCTTTTCCTGCACCTTGCGGCCGAGGAAGCCGGTGGGCTTGAACAGCAGCACGATGATCAGGATGGCAAACGTGACGGCATCCTTCCAGGCGGAAAGGCCGATGGCGGAGACGAAGCATTCGCACAGGCCGATGGCAATGCCGCCGATCATTGCGCCCGGGATGGAGCCGATGCCGCCCAGAACGGCAGCAACAAAGGCTTTCAGGCCCAGCATGGAGCCATGGTGGGGTAGCCTGCGGGTAGGAGCAGCAGTACAGCACCGAGCCGATACCGGCCAGCGCGGAGCCCACCGCAAAGGTAAAGGAGATGGTGCTGTTGACGTTGATGCCCATCAGGCGGGCAGCGTCCATATCCTCAGAGACAGCGCGCATGGCCTTGCCCAGCTTGGTCTTCTGCACCAGAAAGGTCAGCACCAGCATGGACAGCACAGTGACCACCAGTGTGATCACGGAGGTCAGGCCCAGGGGCACACTGCCGATCATAAAGGTCTTGTTGCTGTAGTAGGAAGGGATGACCTTTGCGCCGGAACCCATCACCAGCTCAGCGGTGTACTCCAGGAAGAAGGAGACACCAATGGCCGTGATCAGCAGGGAGATGCGGGGCGCGTTGCGCAGCGGGGGTGTAGGCGACTTTTTCGATCACCACGCCCAGCAGGGTGCAGGTAATAATGGTGGCGCACACGGCCGTCACCGGGCCAAGGCCCAGCTGGTTCATAACGAACCAGGACATGTATGCACCCACCATGATGACATCGCCGTGGGCAAAGTTCAGCAGCAGGATGATGCCGTACACCATGCTGTAACCCAGTGCGATCAGTGCATAGATGCTGCCAAGGGACAAGCCGTTGATCAGCTGACTAAAGAACACTGTCATTGGATGGACACTTCCTTTCTTTCTACCAAAAAAGCGGAGACAACCTGTTCCGGCGGCCTCCGCAAGGGTACATCATTCTCTGGTTCCGGCATTCAGGCCGCACACCGGTGCGCGGCACAGAAACGGGATCAGAACATTTCCTTCAGTTCGGGCTTGCCGTCCACATAGGTCAGGATCGCAGTCTTCTTGACGGGATCGTGGTGCTCATCAAAGGTAAAGGTGCCGGTGATGCCTCGATGGTGCCGGAGGCAATGGCATCGTTGACAGCCTGCTTGTACTCATCGGTACCGGCCTCCAGCCGGCATCCTCAGCACCTGCACACCGTAAACCACGGTCTTGGCGGCATCGTAGCCCAGAGGAGCAAAGCCGTTGGGGTAATCCTCGCCGTACTCTGCCTTGTAGGCATCCTCAAACTCGGGCTGGAGCCTTTGCGTAGTTTGCGCAGAAGTAGCTGTCCTTCAGCTGGTCGCAGTGGCATAGCCCTCCAGGCCATCCCAGCCGTCGCCGCCCAGGAAGGGAACATTCAGGCCGACGCTCTCAGCCTGAGACAGGATCTGGCCCACCTCCTCGTAGTAGTTGGGCAGAACACGGTCTCGGGGCCCTTGCCCATGATGCTGGTCAGCTGGGTCTTGAAGTCCACGTCGCCATCGGAGTAACTCTCCTGATCGACAATGGTGCCGCCCAGCTCTCGAACTCGTTGACAAAGTTCTCAGCCAGACCCTCGTTGTAGTCAGCGCCCTTTTTGAAGATGACGGCTGCCTTGGTGTAGCCCAGCTTCTGGTAAGCATAATCGGCCATCTTGATGCCCTGGAACGGGTCGGTGAAGGTGGCACGGAAGACATTCTCGTTCACGGTGTCGGTCTCGGCATCGTAGGTAACGGCCTCAGCGGTAGCGGAAGCAGTGACCATGGGCATGTTGTAATCTGCGCTCTCGCAGCAACTGCCAGAGTGGGGGTGGTGGTGACATCGCCCACCAGAGCGGTGATGCCCTCGTCCACCATCTTGGTGAAGCAGTTGACAGCCTGCGTAGCATCGCCCTGCTCATCCTCGGTCAGGATCTCGATCTGCTTGCCATTGATGCCGCCGTTGGCGTTGACCTGCTTCAGGTACAGGGCAGCGCCGTTGACAACGGCCTGGCCGTAAACGGAAACGTTGCCGGTCAGGGGGCCCATCACACCGATCTTGATGGTGTCACCGGAAGCAGCGGCAGAGCCTGCAGCGGATGCGGCAGTGCTGGAGGAGGAGCCGCCGCAGGCGGTCAGGACACCGGCAGCAGCCACGACACCGGCAGCGGTCAGAAAGTTGCGGCGAGAGATCATCTTTTTCATAATACAATATCCTCCTGTTGGAAGTTTTCCGTGTGATAGATGCACAAAGCAGGGCGCTTCCTTCAAAGCCGCCCTGCTTTGTGCGTGTATTCATTATAGTCTCGCCGGGCGGGTTGTGCAATTCACAAACCGTCCATACTTTTCCGGGCATTTTCCGGCATTTTATGTGAAAGCCACCAAAAAAACCGTGTCATTTTTGGTTATTTTTTCATTTTGTTCACTTTGTTTCATCGTGACATGAAGAGCTTTCACCCATGTCAAAAAGGTTACAGCGTCGTTTTTTCTTCTGCCTGCCGGTAAATAGAGGTACGATAAAACACCATGGAGAGCACGGTGCCCACAAACCAACCCACAGGCCAGGACAGCCAGATGCCGTTCACGCCCAGCCAACTGGAAAACAGGATGGCCAGCACCACGCGCAGGAACAGGTCGGAAAGGGTGGTTGCCATAAAGCGGCCCATCATGCCGCAGCCGCGCATCAGACCGTCCGAAGTCAGCTTGAAGGCCAGCAGCAGGTAGAAAGGTGCGATCGTCTGCAGGAAGGTCAGGCCGGTGTTGATGGCCTCGCCCGTGGGGCTGTTCATAAAGAGCATGAGCAGCTGGCGGCCTGCCAGCAGGTACAGGGCCGTGAAGCAGAGACAGATGCTGCCCAGCAGCCTGACACCGGCCCCGAAGCCCGCCCTGACGCGCTCATTCTTCCCTGCGCCCAGATTCTGGGAGGCGTAGTTGGAAATGCCGCTGCCCAGCGTGGTCAGGGAGGAGATGAGCACATTGTTCAGCTTGGTGGCCGCGGCAAAGCCCGCGATCACGCTGGCACCGAAGGAGTTGACCACACTCTGGATGATGATATTGCCACTGAGACAAAGCTCTGCTGCAAAATGCTGGGGATGGCCACCACTGCGATCTGGCCCAGCATCTTCCAGGAGAACCAGACCCGCTCCCCCTCACTCGGGACAGCACGCACCCGCCGGGCCACCACCCACAGGGAGAGCACGCAGCTCACCCCCTGGCACAGAAAGGTCGCCCAGGCCACACCGGCAACCCCCATATCAAAGGCAGCCACGAACAGCACATCCACCGCGATGTTTGCGGTAGAGGAACCCGCCAGAAACAGGAACGGGGTGCGGCTGTCGCCCAGCGCCGTAAAACGCCCGTTGCCACATTGTAAAGGAACAGGAAGGGCAGGCCCAGGGTGTAGATGTCCAGATACTCTGCCGAGTCGGCCATCAGCTCCGCCGGGGTGCGGATGAGCACCAGCAGGCTCCGGCAGCCCAGCAGGCCCACCGCCATCAGGGCACCGCAGAGCACCACCGTGCCAATAAGCGCCGTAGTGACAGCGGTTTTCATGGTGTTGTAGTCCTTTGCGCCAAAATACCGGGAAACGATGACAGAGCCGCCGATGTTGCAGCCGAATGAGAACGCCAGAAAGATCAGGGTGATCTCGTAGCTGTTGCCCACAGCGGCCAGGGCGTTTTCACCGATCAGCTTGCCCGCCACAAGGCTGTCGGCAATGTTGTAGAGCTGCTGGAACAGGATGCTGCCGAACATGCAGGCAGAACTGCCACAGCACCTTGGACGGGGAGCCCACGGTCAGGTCTTTGTTCATGTAAAAAAAATCCTCCTCAATCTTTGGTTCTCTCTTGTCCATCTATCATTTTACCGTCCCCTCTTTGGAATGTAAACCCACAAATCCACACACTCCCCCATCCTTTTCCCGCGTTCTGCCGGATACGCACCCGCCCCGGCGGGCATCCTATCAATGTTTACAGCGGCAAACATCCGCAGACCCTCTTGCGCAAGGGTGCGGGACGTGGTAGGATAAAGGCAGTTAGTTAGTTTTGACTATCTATATAATATCTCATCAAAAATCGGGAGGTTACTGTGATGAACTATCTGGAAATTGAATCTGTGATCGGCCGCGAGATCCTGGACTCCCGCGGAAATCCCACCGTTGAGGCCGAGATCACTCTGGCCGACGGCACGGTTGCCCGCGGCTGTGCCCCCTCCGGCGCTTCCACCGGCGAGTTCGAGGCTCTGGAGCTGCGTGACGGCGACAAGGGCCGCTATCTGGGCAAAGGCGTGACCAAGGCTGTGGAGAACATCAACACCGTCATCGCTGACGCGGTGGTGGGCATGGATGCCTCCGACATCTATGCCATTGATGCCGCCATGCTCCGGGCCGACGGCACCCAGGACAAATCCAATCTGGGCGCAAACGCCATTCTGGCGGTTTCCATTGCCGCCTGCCGCGCTGCCGCCGCTTCTCTGGAGATGCCCCTGTACCGCTTTCTGGGCGGCGTGAACGGCAACCGCCTGCCCGTGCCCATGATGAACATCCTGAACGGCGGCGCACATGCCACCAACACCGTGGACACGCAGGAGTTTATGATCATGCCTGTGGGCGCGCCCAGCTTCAAGGAGGCCCTGCGCTGGTGCGCCGAGGTGTTCCACGCTCTGGCTTCCCATCCTGAAGGCTCCGAGGGCCTGGCCACCTCCGTGGGCGACGAGGGCGGCTTTGCCCCCAACCTGTCCAGCGACGAGGAGACCATCGAGACCATTCTGGCCGCCATCGAAAAGGCCGGTTATCAGCCGGCAGGGACTTCATGCTGGCCATGGATGCCGCTTCCTCCGAGTGGAAGAGCCCCAAGGCAAGGGCTTTTACAAGCTGCCCAAGGCCGGCACCGAGTACACTTCCAGCGAGCTGATCGCACACTGGAAGAGCCTGGTGGAGAAGTACCCCATCATCTCCATTGAGGATGGTCTGGACGAAGAGGACTGGGAAGGCTGGCAGGAGATGACCCGGGAACTGGGCGGCAAGGTCCAGCTGGTGGGCGACGACCTGTTCGTTACCAATACCGAGCGTCTGGCCAAGGGCATCCAGCTGGGTGCAGGCAACGCCATCCTGATCAAGCTGAACCAGATCGGTTCTGTTTCCGAGACGCTGGAGGCCATCAAGATGGCCCACAAGGCCGGCTACACCGCCATCAGCTCTCACCGCTCCGGCGAGACCGAGGACACCACCATTGCTGATCTGGCCGTTGCCTGAACACCTGCCAGATCAAGACCGGTGCCCCCAGCCGCACCGAGCGCGTTGCCAAGTACAACCAGCTGCTCCGCATTGAAGAAGATCTGGGTGCAAGCGCCGTTTACCCCGCATGGCCGCCTTCAACGTAAAGCGCTGATCTCCGCAGCTGCATATTGCTTTCTTTCCTGTTTCCGCAAAAGAGGGCCGCTGCACATTGCTCCGTGCAGCGGCCCTCTTTCTGTTTTGATGGCTCACTCTCTCAGTCTCGCTGACGCTCGCCAGCTCCCCCAAAGGGGGAGCCAAGGGCAATCCCAGATATTGCAGCATCTGTCCTCTGTGATGTCTTGCCTCTCCCTTCGGGAGAGGTGGCATTGCGCAAGCAATGACGGAGAGGGTGAGGATGCTTTCCTTTTCAATTCACTCTCAGCTGCCGTTTGGCCATCTGCAGCGCCTGCGCAGGGGGCGGTAGAGCAGCAGCATGATAACAAAATTCCCCACGCCGTGCATGGCATCGTAGGAAAGGCCGCTGAGCCACCAGCTCAGGCAAAGGCCGGAGTTTGGCCACCAGATACACCGCCGCACACAGGCCGCCGAAGCACAGACCGTAGATGCCGCTGAACACCGCCCAGCCAAGGGCATTGTCCATCCGGCGCAGCAGCCATGCCAGCAGGGCCAGCAGATACCAGACATACAGGTACATGGCCCACCACAGCCCAAAGCCGTACAGCACGCCCTGCAGCAGGATGAATACCGTAACGGCCCCCGGTGTTTCCCGGGGCAGCTCCAGTGCAAACAGGACGACGAGCAGTGTCACCGGTTCAATGTTGGGCAGGCCGCTCATGGCCTGCTTGCTCACCACCAGCAGCGCACCCATCAGGCCGCTGAGCACCAGCCGCAGCACCCGGATATGCACAGGCTCCTTACTTCGTGTAGACAAAGGCATAGCTGTCGCCATCGTGCAGCGCAATGTCTGCCACACCCACGGTGGTCATCTCGCCGGTGGCATCGGTCAGGCACCACCATGCCTGATCCTTATCCCAGTCGGCAGTCTCGCCGTTGACGGTGGTCACAAAGCCTGCCGCAGCCTCTTCCTCGCTGATAAGCCCGGCTTCCACCAGAGCATCGCTCAGCTTCTCGCCATCGGTCACTTCCAGCGTAAAGGTCTGGCTCTCGCCATCCGCGCCGGTCACGGTAAACTCTGCCTTGACCTTGGCATCCTCAGCCTGCCCGGAAGCAGCCTCAGAGGAAGCGGCTTCACTGGAAGCTGCCACAGAGGACACGGCCTCGGAAGAGGCGGCACTGGATGCCGTGCCGGAAGCTGCACCGCAGCCTGCCAGCAGCCCGGCAGCCAGAGCGGCACTGATCACAACGGCCAGAAATTTATGCATGGTTTTCATAGAAAAAGAACTCCTTTGTTTGTTTTCCGCACGCCTGCGCGCAGGGTCTATCATATCATGGGTGCGCCCAAAATCAAGCACAGCGCAGTTACGATGATGCACCAGCGCTGTGCCGTTGTTTGATCGTTACTTTTCCAAAAAAGCCTTCTGGTAGCTTGCAAAGGCACCGATCTGGTTGGCCTCGCTCAGGAACCGGCAGGGCACGATCTCCGGGCGGGGCAGGCAGCGGGCCTGCGCTTCGCTGAAGGGATGGCCCCGCAGGATGTACTCCTCATACACCTCGTTCAGGGTCTCCACAAGGATGGGCTGCTTGCTGATGCCGCCGCCGATGGCCACTTTCTCCAGATCCAGCAGGACGTTCAGGTTGTAGATCTGCACGGCAACGGCACGGCAGAAGCTGCGCAGGGCCTCGTTGGCCTCGGTCTCCCCGGCGTGGACCGCCTCAAAGAAGATGCGTCCATCCATGGTGCATCGGCGGGCAGGCCCTTGCGGGCGCGGTAACCGCTCAACAGGGCGCTGGTACTGCACTGGCCGGCCATGGTCTTGGAAGGGTCGCTCCAGGCATCGGCGTTCGTATTCATAAAGCTGTATTCGCCCGCCGTGCAGTCCCGGCCGCGCACCAGCTTCCCATCAATGATCAGACCGCCGCCCACACCGGTGCCGATGACGAACACTGCTGCGTTCCTGCAGCCCTTCAGCGCGCCCCGCTCCAGCTCCGCAATGGCAGCCGCTTTGCCGTCATTCTCGATCCAGACCCGGCAGCCGCAGGCCTCGGCCAGCCGGGGGCGACAGGCGTGCCCACATTGTAGGCCAGCGAGAGTGCCCCGCCGCCCTTGACCACGCCCTGTTCGGCATCAATGAAGCCGGGCAGGCTCAGGGCAATGCCGTCCACCTCGTCCTTGTGGGGCAGGTAGATCTCCCGCAGGGTGTTCAGGAAGTGTTCCTGCGAATCCGCCGGGGTGGGCGTGCTGCCCGTATCGGCCGGTTCAGCTGCTCATCCATCACGGAATACTTGATCCCGGTGCCGCCCACATCAAAAACCATTACTTTCATGTACAGACCCTCCTGCGCTTTTTTCTATTATTGCAAATCGCTCTCCAAATGTAAAGAGCCATGCGCTCCGCCATGCCGGAAAACAAAAAATCCCGCACTGCGGCAAAGCAAAACGCAGCGCGGGAACGAAGATAGCTTAATTCAGGATCGTGTCAGCGCTCAGCGGGCGACAACATACTTGTGCAGGGTCTTGCGGACTGCGCCGTTGCCAGCGTACAGCTCCTTGACCATGCCCTCGATCTGCTCACCCAGGCCGACCTCGTACAGGTCAACACCGAACACATCGGCACGGCTGTACAGGTTCTTCAGGCAGCTGAAGTCCTGCTCGCTTCCTTGACTTCCAGAGGAGCCACGATGGCCTGCAGCTCAGCCAGCATCGGATCGGGAGAGATCTCGAAAGCCTTGCCGTTGTCATCAATGCCCTTCAGGTAGCGGGCATAACCTGCCAGCACCAGGGGGATCAGCACCAGGTTGGACTTGTCCAGACCGCGTGCCTGATATGCCTTGATGGTCTCGCCGAAGCGGATGGCCAGCTTCTGAGAGGTATCGGTAGCGATACGCTGGGGAGCATCGGGCATGAAGGGGTTGGGCAGGCGGCGGTTGATGACAGCACCGATGAACTCATAGGGGTTCAGGACACCGGGATCAACGACCACGGGCATTGCCTCGATATAACCGATCTTCTGGATGAAGGAACGCAGATCCTCGTCGGCCATCTCGGCGCTGATGAGGGTGTAACCCAGCATGCAGCCGTAGATGGACATTGCGGTGTGCAGGGGGTTCAGGCAGGTGCACACCTTCATCTTCTCGATCTTGTCAACGGTCTCGCGGTCGCAGTACAGCACACCGCCCAGCTCCAGCGGAGGACGGCCGTTGGTGTAGTGATCCTCGATGCACAGGTACTGGGTCTCCTCTGCGTTGACAAAGGGAGCAGTAAAGGTGTGCTTCTCGGTCACGATGGTGTAGTTGTCCTCAAAGCCGTCCTTGGTCAGCATCTCCTGGACCTTTGCGTCGGGACGGGGAGTGATCTTGTCGATCATGCTCCAGGGGAAGGTGATCTTAGTCTCGTCCTGAACGTATGCCAGGAACTCAGCGGGAACCAGACCCTGCTCGACCCACTTGGAAGCGTAGGCGTGGACAGCGCTCTTAACCTTGTCGCCGTTGTGAGAGCAGTTATCCATGCTCTGAACGGTCAGGGGCAGCTTGCCGGCCTTGAAGCGCTCGTACAGCAGAGCGGTGACCTTGCCCATGGCCAGAACGGGGGTCAGGCCGCGCTCCAGGTCAGCAGGAGCAACGCCGTAGCCTTCTCGGTGATGGTGAAGGAGATCATCTGCAGGCTGGGGTTCTGGAAGATCTCGACCAGACGAGCCCAATCCTCGCCGAAGGAGTAATCAGCCTTCAGGCTCTCAGTCACGGAAGCGATGACCTTCTTCTCGATGTCGCCGGTGGACTTCAGACAGACCAGCAGGCTCAGGTTGTCGTAGGGCTGGTAAGCCTTGTCGATGATCTCGTAGTCAAAGCTCTCAGCAACAATGACACCGCGGTCATACTTGCCGCTGTTCAGGGCCTCGTTCAGGATGGCAGCGGGGAAGGCACGGAAGATATTGCCTGCACCGAAGTGCACCCAGGTGGGCTCTGCGTGGGTCTTGGCCTTGACAGCCTCCACGTCAAACTTGGGCAGCTCGTAGCCTTTTCTGCCCACTCGGCGGACAGATTGCCGTTTTTGATATCAGACAGCTTCATAATAGTACTCAGCCTTTCTTTTCTCTTCATCCAGACGGTCCAGCAGGTCCCAGACACCCAGCATGTACTGGATACCCAGAGCACGGTCATACTTGCCGTAACCGGGGCGGCAGTTGCCGGGGCTTCCTCCCACAGCTGACGGCCGTGGTCGGGGCGGATATAGCCCTCGTAGCCGCCGTCATGGTAGGCGCGCAGGATCTCGATGATGCCGGTCTCGCCGCAGCAGTCGCGGTGAGCAGCCTCGGAGAAGTCGCCATTGGGGAAGTGGTGGATGTTGCGGATGTGAGCAAATGCAATGCGGTCGCAGTGCTTGCGGACGATCTCGGCAACATTGTTGTTGGGGTTTGCGTTCAGGCTGCCGGAGCACAGGGTCAGGCAGTTGTACTCGTCGTCCACCATGCTCAGGAAGCGGTCGATGCTCTCAGCATCCACCAGCAGGCGGGGCAGGCCGAAGATATCCCAAGGGGGATCGTCCATGTGGATGGCCATCTTGATGTCGCATTCGCGGCAGGTGGGCATCAGAGCTTCCAGGAAGTACTTCAGGTTCTCCCACAGCTTTTCCTTGGTGACAGGAGCATAGGCCTTGAACAGCTCGTCCAGCTTTGCCATACGCTCGGGCTCCCAGCCGGGGAAGGTCATGTTATACTTCTCGGTGAAGCCCAGGATGTAGTCGGCCATGGCCTTGTAATCGTCCTGGATCATGTCCTTCTGGTAGAACAGAGCAGTGGAGCCG
>ENA-OQIR01000789-OQIR01000789.1-human-gut-metagenome-genome-assembly--contig:-NODE-789-length-12555-cov-2.263518_pt1 | contig 12555 bp, 17 predicted proteins | sample MGYA00242580_ERZ504745 | MGnify/ENA primary metagenome ERZ504745 (study PRJEB26092, sample SAMD00036214) | human gut metagenome | host: Homo sapiens | study: EMG produced TPA metagenomics assembly of... | reverse complement strand
GCTGCGGCTGGCTCCGCTGAAGGAGGAACGCAGCAACTGCCCCTTTCTCACCGGGAACCACTGCGCCATCCACGATGCCGAGCCGCTGGTCTGCGCCCTTTACCCGCTGGCGCAGGAGATCACGAAGGAGGGGCAGGTGTCCTACTTTTTGCAGCCCACCCAGTGCGGCGGGCAGGTCATTGCGGCAAGGGTGGGGGATTATCTGGCCCGGTACGACGTGCCCGCCCGGGAGGCCACCGATGTGCACTGGGCGCAGGTGTGCATGGCGCTGGAAGATACCGTGGAGCGGCTGGACGCTCTGTTTGAGCCGGTGTTTGCCCGGCGGATGCAGGAAAAGCTGTGGCAGGCGCTGTATTACCGGTACGACTTTGCAAGAGAGTACCGCCCCCAGCTGGAAGAAAATCTGCTCTGGCTGGACGGCGAGCTGAAAAAGCTCGAAGGGATGCAGATGCGGCACAAAACCATCGAAAAAAGTGATAGATAAAATTACTTTGATTGATAATTCGGGCTGTTCCCCGGTTGTTTTGAGGAGAAAAGTGTGATATACTTCACGAGTGTAAAGCGGCAGCGCGATGCGATATGCCGCTTGAATACTGACTTTCATGCGGTGTCCTGTTGCCGCGAAGTAGAATTGAGGGAGTAATAGTATGCGTAAAATTTCTCGTCGTTCGTTCCTGTCTGCCGCTGCTGTCTGCGGCGCAGCTGCTGCCCTGACTGCCTGCGGCGGTTCCTCCAGCTCCACGGCTGCTTCTTCCACCGCTTCCTCTGCTGCGGCTTCTTCCGCAGCGGCTGCCGGCCAGAAGTATACCGTTGGCATCTGCCAGCTGGTGGAGCACGCCGCTCTGGACGCTGCCACTCAGGCTTTGAGGATGCCCTGACCGCACAGTTCGGCGAGAATGTCACCTTTGACTTCCAGAACGCCCAGAACGATTCCGCAACCTGCGCCACCATCGCCAACGGCTTTGTTTCCGCAGGCGTTGACCTGATCATGGCAAACGCTACCCCCGCCCTGCAGGCCGCACAGGCTGCCACCGACAGCATCCCCATTCTGGGCACCTCCGTCACCGAGTACGGTGTTGCTCTGGGCCTGACCGATTTCGATGGCACCGTGGGCGGCAATGTCTCCGGCACCTCTGATCTGGCTCCGCTGGATCAGCAGGCGGATATGATCACCGAGTGGCTGCCCGAGGCCACCAAGGTGGGCCTGCTCTACTGCTCTGCCGAGGCAAACAGCCAGTATCAGGTAGACGAGGTCCAGAAGTACCTGGAGGCCAAGGGCGTTACCGCTACCCAGTACGCTTTCTCTGATTCCAACGATCTGGCTTCTGTCTGCCAGAAGGCTGCCGACGAGAACGACGCAGTGTATGTCCCCACCGACAACACCTGCGCCGCCAACACCGGCATCATCGACGGCATCTGCCGCCCGGCCAAGAAGCCCGTGTTCGCCGGTGAGGAGGGCATCTGCTCCGGCTGCGGCGTGGCCACCCTGTCCATCAGCTACTACGATCTGGGATACACCACCGGTGAGATGGCTGCCAAGGTCCTGACCGGTGAGGCCGATATCTCCACCATGCCCGTTGAGTACACCAACGTGACCAAAAAGTACAACAAGACCATCTGCGATGATCTGGCATGACCGTTCCCGAGGGTTACGAGGCCATTGAGGAATAACAGGCGCTCTGTCTGTTTCGCAGACAGCTCCCCTGACAGGGAAGCCGGGGCCACGCTGCGGTGACGGAGAGGCTTTACAATAAAATCAGCGGAGAAGAGCGAATTTTGGTTCTTCTCCGCTTTCCCGTATCAGAAAAAAGTGTAGTTACAGGAGGAAAACGTTTTGGATATTCTTGCAAGACTTGCCAACCTGCCCGGTGCCTTGCCCGGTGCCTGTGCGCAGGGCCTCATCTGGGGCATCATGGCCATTGGTGTGTACCTGACCTACCGCATCCTGGATGTGGCTGACCTGACCGTAGACGGTTCCTTTGGCACCGGCGGCGCGGTCTGCGTTATGTGCCTGCTCTCCGGCATGAACGTCTGGGCAGCGCTCTTCATCGCCCTGCTGGCCGGTCTGGCCACCGGCCTTGTCACCGGCCTGCTCCACACCTTTATGGGCATCCCGGCCATTCTGGCTGGTATTCTGACCCAGCTGGCCCTCTATTCCATCAACCTGAAGATCATGGGCAAGGCCAACCAGTCCATCAATGTGGACAAGTACGACCTGCTGATCTCCCTGCGCTGGGTCAAGGAGTTTGCCCTGCACAATCCCATCATCATGGTCATTCTGGTCAGCGCTGTGGTCATCGGCGTGCTGTACTGGTTCTTTGGCACCGAGCTGGGCTGCGGCATCCGCGCCACCGGTTCCAACCCCGCCATGAGCCGCGCCCAGGGCATCAACACCAGCTTCAACGTGGTGCTGGGTCTGGCGGTCTCCAACGGTCTGGTGGCCCTGTCCGGCGCACTGCTGAGCCAGTATCAGGCTTTGCTGATGTCAGCATGGGCCGTGGTGCCATCGTCATCGGTCTGGCCGCTGTCATCATCGGCGAGGCCCTGTTCAGCCGCATCTTCCACAACTTTGCCCTCAAGCTGGTGTCCGTCTCGCTGGGTGCCATCATCTACTACATCGTCATCCAGCTGGTGCTGACCCTCGGCTTTGATGCAAACCTGCTCAAGCTGTTGAGCGCCTCCGTGGTGGCCGTGTTCCTGGCCGTGCCCTATTGGAAGAGCAAGTATTTCGCAAAGCCCGCGGCAAAGAAGGCACAGAAGGAGGATGCAAAAAATGCTTGAGATCCAGAATGTTTCCAAGACCTTCAACGCCGGTACCGTTAACGAGAAAACGGCCCTGAACGGTCTGAACCTGAAATTGAACGAAGGTGATTTTGTCACCGTCATCGGCGGCAACGGTGCGGGCAAATCCACCATGCTGAACGCTGTGGCCGGTGTGTGGCCCGTGGACAGCGGCAGGATCATCATTGACGGCACGACGTGACCAAACTGGGGGAGCACCAGCGCGCCGCTACATCGGCCGCGTGTTCCAGGACCCCATGACCGGCACCGCCGCCACGATGCAGATCGAAGAGAACCTGGCGCTGGCTGCCCGGCGCGGCAAGCGGCGCACCCTGCGCATCGGCATCACCAAGGCCGAGCGGGAACAGTACCGTGAGCTGCTCAAGACGCTGGACCTGGGCCTGGAGGATCGGCTGACCGCCCGTGTGGGCCTGCTTTCCGGCGGTCAGCGTCAGGCACTGACCCTGCTGATGGCTACCATGAACAAGCCCAAGCTCCTGCTGCTGGACGAGCACACCGCCGCGCTGGACCCCAAGACCGCGCTCAAGGTGCTGACCCTCTCGGCCAAAATCGTGGAGGAAAACCATCTCACCACCATGATGATCACCCACAACATGAAGGATGCCATTAAGTATGGCAACCGCCTGATCATGATGTACGAAGGCCATATCATTTATGATGTTTCCGGTGAGGAAAAGAAGAACCTGCACGTCTCCGACCTGCTGGCAAAGTTCCAGATCGCCAGCGGCGGCGAGTTTGCAAATGACCGCATGATTCTGTCCTGATAAATTACAAGGTTAAAATGCAAAGCGCCTGTCCCGGAAAAAACCGGGACGGGCGCTTTTTATGTATGTTTACCAATTCAAGAGCAAGGCGGTTAACTGGAGTTTTTGAGAGATGATTTTCTTTACATCTTTTGAAGAATGCGGGGCACCGTCCTGAATCGCAAAGAGGAACAGCGAGTAAAGTTCATTATATTTTGGAATAGCCATTTTTTCAAACCTCACACCTTGGAAAGGCTCAGCACACATTCGGTATGACTTTCATTGTCCAAACACAGATCAATATCGCTTTCAACGATAGGCAGTCGGAATTTGATGGATTTGAGCCACTGACCGTTGGGCTGACGCTCCGGGTAGATCTGAATTTCAGAAATCAGATGTTCCATCAGCTTTTGCGTTCAAGGGGATTCATCACATTGTAGAGTTTTTCAAAGCAGATGAGAACTTTGTAAATGTTGTCGCCCGTGATTTTATCCGCTTCGATAGCCTGCTTCTTTGCCCGGGCATCCATCAGGTTGTTTTCTGCTTCCTCGATTTTATCGTACATCCTGTAAAGCCGCTCGTCAAGGTCAGATTTGCGGATGATGTAATGGCGCTCATCCGGGTCAAGTGCGTCGATCTCCTCCGTGATTTTGGACTTGACGGAGTGATACTGCCGCAACTGCTTTTCAGCGGCCGCAATTTCCTGTTCAATGGCAGTGGTGTTTACTTTGCTGTTGATCTTCTCCTGCATCATGGCGACAAACTTTGGATTGCTGACCAGTTTGATGATAACCTCCACCACGGCGTTGTCCAGAACTTCTTCCTGAATTTGCTTGTTGAAATCGCATTTTTGCCCACGTTGCATCTTGCGGTGCTTGCAACTGTAATAAGAGAAAGATTTATAGGGTGTGCCATCTTTCTTTCGTTTGGTGCATTTGTTGCTATACATTCCAGCACCGCAAATGGGGCACTTGACAAGGGCGGATAATAAATGCGCCTGTTCCGTCTTGCTGCGGTTGACTGGTTCGTATCGTTTGGACTGCGCCAACAGCTTGACCTGTGCGGCGTTCCACAATTCTTCCGATACGATGCCTTCGTGCAGGCCGTCCACCAGCAAATAATTCTCCTGTGGAACCTGATGATATTCGTTCCGGGTGCCGTGAATCTTTTCGAGTTTGCGGCGACCAAAGGCGATTTTTCCGCAGTAGACGGGGTTCTTCAGGATGGCACGAATCAATGTTGCGCTGAAAAGGGGAGAGGTGCCATTTTGACGAGCAAGCTTCTGAAAGCCGTGGGTCTCCAGATATTTGGAAAGACCATTTGCACCTGTGTCGGTGTTTACATATTGCTCAAAAATCGTGCGAATGGAAGATATCATTTCTGTTCCATCACATGGAGCAGAATCGTTCCATGCAGAGGAACATTTTTGTTCTGTCGGGACTTTTACAAAGATATTGTTGGGAACAGCAATGTGACCTCTCCTGCGCTCGATCAAATCGGCATCTTCCAGTGAACGCAACGCACGTTTAATGCTCATGGTGCTGCATCGTAGAGCATCGCTCAATGATGAAAGCGGGAAAATCACATAGACGAAGACGCACTCATCCATCCAGTTGTTCTTTTGGGAAAGTGTTGCACGATCCAGCAACAGGGTGTAGAGCAGCTTTGCTGTGTGGCTCAGGTCTGTATCCAGCAGAAAGCGAGCATACGGCAGATATTGCGGCAGTGGAGTATCAGCGGTCAAATAATTTGAAATGGCATTCACCTCCAGTGCTTTTTCATCAAACAAATTTTTTGAGAGCATTTTACTGGCTGTTGGCAGTCTCCAGAAGATGCTGCCGATGCTGTTCTTTCAGATGCACAATATAGCTTTCTGCTTTTTGCAAAGCAGCAATAACTTTTGCTCAATCTCCACATTTGTCAGAAAGTCAGGATAAAGAGCAAAGCAGTGTTCGAGGCGAAAAATAAAGCTATCAGAGGCACTTTTGATTTCACTGAACATTCCTTCGGCATCGGCGACATGATCAACCGTTGCCATCTTTTCTCCTAGCTCACGAATGGTCTGGAGTTCGGTGCTGCGCTTTCCCGATGAAATAAAAGGTTGATTCTCCGAGAGTGGATCAGGCGTTTGGATCTTCGATATGGCGGCAGTAGAAAAATTGTTTTCGGTGACCTTGGAAAGTAATTCTAAATTCTCATAGGTGTCTGCACTATCGTCTGGTTTACCGTTCAGCTTTTCCTCTCGCCACGTTGATACCACGGTAGGCAATGCTTCCGTGGGAGTTCCACGGACAATGGTAGCCTCTCGCTGGGATAGCTTAAGTTTGCCGGATAAGATTTCTTCCTGAATGCCGGGGCAGTATTTTTCCATCAGCTCAACGGTTTTCATGAACTGCTCGGCACGAATTACGAAAGAAGGGCTTACATTGTTTTCTTTGGCGATTCGTTCGGTCGTGTTTTCTACCGATGGCAAATTGTCAATTTGACAGTTTGCCACCTGTGTGTACTGATTGCCATGATTTCCCCACGAGTGGATTTTTCAGAATGATACTGCTTTCCAATCAGAAACTTTTTCTGTTCGGGTGTCAAATTCCGGCGACCCAGCTGGTGTTTGCAGATCCATGCAAGAACATCTTCACGGGTTTCGCAGGTGCAGGAGATCGAGCGGATGGTATAAGGGATTTCTGGGTGCTGCTGGAGAATCTTATAGCGATTGTGGCCATCAACAAGAATGTTGCCCCAGACAATCAGGGGAGACAGGACTTCACCTTCTGAAAGGATGTTTTCTTCCAGTTGCTGAAATTCTTCATCGGTCAATGCAGGAATCTGAGATTGAAATTCGGAGTCGATGATAAATTCAAACTTGTTTTTCCTCATAGGCAAAATCTCCTTCCAAAAATTTATTGGTAGTTCAGCCGTTATCCCCGCATGGATTTCCTGCCCCTTCCGGTGGCGTCTTCCGGCTCGCTCTTGCGAGGTCATCGCCGAGTATCTCATGCAGACGGTCATGCGGTTCTCAAGGTCCAATGATAGATTTGAAACTAGGTTAACACATTCATGGGAGATTTTTTAGGACACATTACGTCCGGTTTTTACGAAAGTTGATTTGAATGTCTACTAAAAATTGGACATTTTTTGTCGGAACTTGCGAAAAAGCAATGAAGAATGTGCTTCTGTGGGCTTAGTGTATCACATCGTAAATTTTGTTTTTAGGAACTGGTAGTTCCGGTTTTTAAAGGATATGAAATGAATTTCAAGGCAAAATCGGAACTACTGGTTCTGGTTTTCGTATCAACGTGATTTCAAATTTTGGGTGCCGTTCTCTCTGCACGGACTTCCTACCCCCTTCCAGCGGCGTTTTCCGGCTCTCCCTTGCGGGGTCATCGCCGGGTATCCCATGCAGACGGTCATTCGGTTCTCAAGGTTCGATGAAGGCTTGTAGAAAGCCTATCACAATCAAATAAGTATTTTTAGGACGTATCAGTCCGGTTTTGAGGGAGAAAACCGGACTTGGGAGGTCCGGTTCTTGTGAACGGCTCTGGATAGAGCATACCATAAAATTGCTCGATTTTTTAGGAAGTGATACTTCCGCTTTTTGCCTTCAAAACCGGAAGTAATAGTTCCGGTTTTGTACAACATTGAATGAATCAACGACGATTTTTCGGAAACGATTTTTTCTACAAGAAATTTGCTTATTCAGCGTCTGTTAAGATACGCAGTCGGCACAGTTTATGTGCTGAATATCGGGTTTTGGCGAAGCCAACAATCGTTTTTGAAGTCGGATTTGTAAAATCAGATTCAAAATCGTGAGTTGGTACCAACTCGCCCTGCTTGCTGCGATTGCAAACTCGAAAACTTCCTGAGCAAAAAAATAACCGCCCGCATCAAGTGAAACTTGAAAATGGACGGTCTTGATCGCAAAATGATTTTCAAATCTGGGAAGCACGTTGAGAGATTTCATAGCATCCGCAAGCAATGCAGACGTATATACATCTGCTTCTTTTGCGTTGCAAAATACTTGTTTGGGGACACCCAAACCCTTGAACTGCATCCGGTGGATGCAGACTTAGCGTCTCCAAATGAGAAAGTTTGTGGCTCTAACACATTGTCAGCCATTGGTAAATAACTTTTTCCAGTCAAAAAAGAAAATAGCAATGATTAAAGATGAACATTGCAGAAAAATGTGATACAATAGAAAATGAAAATCCAAACAACAGGAGGAACCCCCTCGTGGCAAATAATGTGAACGTCAAAAAACTGGAAGCTGACCTGTGGGAGTCGGCAGATCTGCTGCGTGCAGGCTCTAAACTCACCTCGAACCAATACTGTATGCCGGTACTGGGACTGATTTTTCTGCGGTATGCGTACAGCCGCTTCAAACTGGTAGAGCAGGAGATCCTGAAAGACCGTCCCGTGCGCGGTGGCCGGGTGCTGCCGGTGGAGCAAAGCGACTTTGCCGAAAAGAGTGCACTGTTTCTGCCCAAGGAGGCGCAGTACAATTACTTGGTCAATTTGCCCGCCAACATCCCGGAGCAGGGGCTGACCGGCATCGAGGGTAACCCGCTGAACAGTCTGGGCGAAGTGGTGAACAACGCCATGGAACTGGTGGAGCAGCAGAGCGAGCAGCTGCAGGGCGTCTGCCGAAGGACTACACCATCTTCTCGGATGAACTGCTGGGGGAACTGCTGCGCATCTTCAACAATGATGCGTTGGTCGATGTGGGCGGCGATGTGATCGGCCGTATCTACGAGTACTTTTTGAATAAGTTTGCCAAGAATGTGGCACAGGACGACGGCGTGTTCTTTACGCCGAAATCGCTGGTGAAGATGATCGTCAATGTGCTGGAGCCTGCCCACGGCGTTCTGCTGGACCCGGCTTGCGGCAGCGGCGGTATGTTTGTGCAGACCGGCGACTTTGTAAACCATGCGGGCATGATCGCTAACAACACCATGACCTTCTACGGACAGGAAAAGGTGGAGTACAACGCAAAGCTTTGCCTGATGAATATGGCTGTGCATGCCTGACCGGCGTGATCAAGTCCGGCGATGAAGCCAATACCTTCTATCACGATGCCCACAACCTGAACGGCTGCTGCGACTATGTGATGGCAAATCCGCCGTTTAACGTGGACAAGGTCAAGTCGGAGTCGGCGCAGAGTGCCGGGCGGTTGCCCTTTGGCCTGCCCGGTGTGAACAAGGCCAAGGAAATCGGCAACGCAAATTATCTGTGGGTGTCCTATTTCTACTCCTACCTGAACGAGCATGGCCGTGCGGGTTTTGTGATGGCGTCCTCGGCTACCGACAGTCAGGGCAAAGACAAGGACATCCGTGAAAAACTTATCCAGACCGGCCATGTAGACGTGATGATGAGCGTGGGCAACAACTTCTTCTACACCAAGAGCCTGCCCTGTTCGCTGTGGTTTTTGGATAAGGGCAAGCCGGAACATCTGCTGGACACCGTACTGTTCATCGACGCCCGCAACTATTATACTGTGGTGGACCGCACTCAGAACGAGTGGAGCGACTGGCAGTTGAAGAACCTCAACGCCATTGTCTGGCTCTATCGTGGCGAGGTGGACAAGTACAAGGTGCTTCTGGCGGAGTATCACGCAGAACTGGCGGACGACCGCCCCTTTGCAGAGATTCAGGCTGCAATGGAACAAAACGTGCAGGCCAAGCGGGAAGAAGCCAAAGCCGCTGTGGAGGCAGCACCCCGCAAAGAGCGCAAGACCACGCAGGAAAAGTTCGACAAGGAGCTGGAAGCCCTCAGCGAGAAGCTGACCGTTGCCAAGGAGGCCGTCTGGCTCACCGAAAAGTTTGGCGAGGGCGTTTATCAGGACATTCTCGGTCTGTGCAAGGTGGCCAGCCGCGACACCATCCTCAACGAGAAAGGCGCATCCCTGACGCCGGTGCTATGTGGGCGTTGCACCCGTGGAGGATGACGGCGTGGATTTTGCCCAGCGGATGAAAGAGATCCACAAGGAACTGCTGGAATTGCAGGCAGAGTCCAACCGCCTGATGGAAACCATCTCGAAGAATCTGGAGGAGATGGGGGTATGAAGTGGGAAAAGGTGAAGCTGGGAAATGTGACGGATTCCTGCTTGGGAAAAATGCTTGACCAAAATAAAAACAAAGGAGACTATCAGCCGTATCTTGCAAATGTAAATGTTCGATGGGGTGAATTTGATTTAGAAGATTTGCCGTTAATGAAATTTGAAGAATCAGAACAGGAACGATATGAACTAAAATATGGTGATTTAGTTATTTGCGAAGGTGGGGAACCGGGACGGTGTGCGATTTGGAAAGAACAAATTCCAAATATGAAAATTCAAAAAGCGCTTCATCGAGTTAGAGTACATGACTGCCTTGATTATAGGTATCTGTTTTATTGGTTCCTTTTGGCAGGCAAAACAGGCGAATTGGATCAGTATTTTACAGGCGCAACGATTAAGCATATGACCGGGGCAAAAATTAAAGGAAGTGGTAATTGATAAACCGCCATTGGAAATACAGCACCGCATTGCAGATATTCTCTCGGCTTATGATGACTTGATTGAAAACAACCAGAAACAAATCAAACTGCTGAAAGAAGCAGCCCAGCGGCTTTATAAAGAGTGGTTTGTGGATTTGCGCTTTCCGGGGCATGAAAACACGGAAATTGTGGATGGTGTGCCGGAGGGGTGGAATGAAAAAACATTGTCTCAGGTTGCAAATGTGATTATGGGTCAAAGTCCAAAGTCTGAGTTTTATAATTCGGAGAAAAAAGGATTACCATTCATCAGGCGTTGGCAGCTATGGTGTGCGGTTCGTGATGGATGATATTTATTCTACATCGTATACTCGAATAGCAGAACCAAACAGTATTCTTTTTAGTGTTCGGGCACCAGTGGGAAGACTGAATATTACTAAGAATAAAGTTGTGATTGGACGAGGTCTTGCGGCAATAAATCAAACGGATGGATGTCAAAGCTATCTGTATTACCTATTGAAAAACAAGTTCTTCAAAGATAATATTGTTGGAAATGGCTCTATCTTTGCGTCTGTTTCGAAAGATGAACTGTTAAACCAGAAATTCTTGATCCCTGAACGGAATTTGATGATGCAATTTGAGAAAATAGTGTCACAGATGGATAAACAAATAGAAAACCTGGATTCTAAAAATAAAAAGCTAATAGAAGCACGGGATAGGTTACTGCCAAAATTGATGAGTGGAGAAGTGGAGGTGTGAATTTATGGCGAACGAGTACATGATGGTATCAAGCGTTACAAATGTATTGAGTCAAGCGACAGATTGGTTGATTGATTTGGGAGAAAACTGGATTGACGCTCAATTGGATGATGGTCTCCTTAAAGAAATTCCGATTATCAAGGCGTTGATGCTTGGAAAAAATGTTATAAGGACAGTCACAGAATGTCACGAGATACACCAAATTTCTCAATTCTTACTGACGATTGACACCGAATGTACGGATGAAGCAAGAAGAAAACGCTATATCAAAGTATTAAATGAAAATGCAAAGCAGTTTGAAAAAGAGCTGGAGTATGTTACAATAGTAGTAACAAATTATCTTGAAAGCGAAAAGCCGCAGATGCTGGGCAGACTTTATCTGAAGCGGTTGGATGGCGGCTTGTCGTGGGATGAGTTTGCGGAGTATGCGTCGATGTTGAATCAACTGATTCCGGGCGATGTGATGTTGTTGAAGGAACCGCACCATAAAAGAAAACAATCACAATGCAGAGATTTGCTAAGGCTAACAGCATTAGGGCTGATATATGAACAAGATTCTCCAAACTATCCAGATGGTGATAATGATACAATTAAAGATGAAGAAACATCGTTTACGATAACAGAGTTTGGAAAAAAGTTTGCAGAGATCGTTTTGTGAAAAGCGAGAAGGTGATTTGTATGATGGAAGTCCATTCTATACAAGAATATATCAGCTTACTTGAGAAATTGGAAAAACTATATACATTCAGAACTTCCAATAACGTATCAATTGGTTGGATTCCGAACTTTACATATAAGCCGCATTTTATATATAGAGGACATGGGGATTATCGATATACGATTCTTCCGGGAATTTTTCGGTCAAAGAATGGACCGGAAGGAATAGAAGTGTACTCGTTATTTGAACATAATATTTTACAAGATTTTATTTCAGAGACATGTCGGTATGAGCCAAAAGTATCTGAAAACGATATTGGTGCTTGGCTTGAGATTGCACAGCATTTTGGAGTTCCGACAAGATTGCTGGATTTTACAGAAAATCCGCTAGTTGCACTTTATTTTGCTTGTTCAGATGCAAGCACTGCAAATGCGACGGTTTGTTTAATAAATGAACCTGAATATAATAGAAAGTTCTTCGGCATGTATCGTGCAGTACAGGCAACGGAATCAAACTATAATGTGAACAGAATAATTACTGATGAAATTATTAGTCAGGATTTTGCTCAACATGCAGGACTGGGCCAGTATATACAGTGGCCGTGGATATACAAACCACATTATCGGGAAGAGCGAATGAATATGCAGCAAAGTGTATTTATGTTGTGGGGAGCAGATAGAAGGCCACTAGAACAGTTTATGGTGCCAGATGATTATATTGTGGATGAAAATGTTCAAAATAGCGCATGTGGAGTAATAGGAAAATTCAAATAAAGCATGAGGATAAGGAAAAAATATTAAGACAACTTGCTCTGTGCGGGATAAATGAGAAGTATATTTATCCGGGAATTGATGGAATCGGCAGATATATCAATAAAAAATACTTATTCAAAAGCAACAATATGTGAATGAGGTGATTCTATGAGCCGCGAATACTCCGAAAATGTCCTTGTCCAGAACAGCGCAGGCAACCTGCTGCAAAATGTTCTGGCTGGGAGGTCGTGCTGGCTTACAACTCCGAAAAGCTGGGGCCGGACGGGACGTTAGGCCGCACCAGCTATGGGGAAGTGCTGCTGACCGGTATTTTCGGCAGGCGCTTTTGCGGCTGAACTCGTGGCTCACCCCG
>ENA-OQIR01000787-OQIR01000787.1-human-gut-metagenome-genome-assembly--contig:-NODE-787-length-12559-cov-1.692326_pt1 | contig 12559 bp, 11 predicted proteins | sample MGYA00242580_ERZ504745 | MGnify/ENA primary metagenome ERZ504745 (study PRJEB26092, sample SAMD00036214) | human gut metagenome | host: Homo sapiens | study: EMG produced TPA metagenomics assembly of... | reverse complement strand
CGACTGTGTGCTGTCGATAGCAACAGCAAGTCCCGGTGTACTGGTCAATGCGCCGGCTATCAATCCCACCAAGCTCGGTGTATCAATGCCAAACAAATATTTTAGTCCCACTCCCGTAAGGCAAGCAGAAGCTACGATAAGTAAAGTAATCAGAATAAGTGTTTTTCCTTTACTTCGGAATGAATGAAAAAAACCGGGTCCCGCCTGAATACCGATAGTAAAAATGAACAGAACCAATCCGAAGTTACCTAACTCTTTGGGAATACTCACCCCCCAATGGCCGAAAGCCAGAGCTATGAAAATAACGGCAGAAACATCAAGTGACAGCCCCGCTATCTTGATGCGCCCCAACATGAACCCCAAAGCTACAATAAGAAAAACAGAAAAGTAAGATGACTGAAGTAAATCGATTAACATAATTCATTAAGTATAAAGGTGTGATTAAAGCACAAATATACGACTTTCCGGCATATTTACAAATAAAACAGACAGTTAGCCCCTTGCCCTATCTATTTATTTAGCCGATAAACTTTGAAATGCAGCAGAATACTTGTAGCTTTGCAACCGTTTTCATTTAGATAACTTATTATGGATTTACTAAAAGAATATAGCTTTTGTCACTTTTCTGTTATGTTTCACATTTTATTCTTCCTCAAAATGTACATGGAGAAGAAGATAAAGAAACGGAATTTCGTATCACAATTCTGAAAACAAGCGGCGAACCGCAGGTCGGAATGATACTGAAAATCAACGGACGGAGCGACAAATATCTGTCGAACGAACAAGGTGTGATTACATTTCAATACAAAATAGACAAGTCATACAACCGCCTTGCAAATATTTATTTTCCGGGAGATGAAACAAAAGCAGCAACTTCTTTTGTCCTGAAAGAAACAGAAACAAGTAAAACCATTTATCTTGACAGTCAGGAAGATATTGCCTCATTTAAACAAAACAACAAAACGGTCACAATAGAAGGATTTGTTAAAGACTCGTCTCAAAAGCCCATTCAGGAGCTATCATCAGTATACAAGGAACCGGACGAAAGGTGTTGAGTGATGAAATCGGTCTGTTCCGCATAGAAGCCGACTATAATCACCCTATTACTATTCGGGCGGAAAGAATGGAAAACCGTTCGCTGAACATTACCACTTTCCTCCAGCATCCTGATGAACCATATACAGTCATCATGTATCGCAAAAACTCTACCCGTATTTATTCTGTCGTAGAGGAAATGCCTGAATACCCCGGAGGTATGAAAGCGTTTGTCAATTATCTGAAACGAAAGCTGGTTTATCCGCCACAAGCAAAAAAAGAAAATCTTGAAGGAGTAGTAGCCGTACAGTTTGTTGTAGAAAAGACGGACGAATCACCTCACCTACGGTTGTACGTAGTCTACGAGCTGATATGGACTCGGCTGCCCTGACTGCAATACGTAATATGCCTAACTGGATACCTGCCCGTGAACACGGCATGCGAGTACGCTGCAAATATTCGGTTCCGGTACAATTCAAGATAGAACGTCCGAAGCCGGCTCCTAAGAAAACGCCACTTGCAACTGACACAATTGCCGCACCGAAAGACAGTCTTGTTACAGATTCACTGGCTACAGACTCATTGAAAAAGATTGTATTACCAGGCGATTCCTTATTAAAGGACTCATTACGAATCAAACCCGACTCACTGTTACAGAGAGGCGACAGCTATTACTACGACCAGATAGTCTGACTACATTGAACGACTCGCTTGTTGTATCCAACGATTCGATAGCAGCACAACCAACAACCGACCAGCCGGCCGATAAGCCTAAGAAAAGAAACATATTTGTACGCTTCTTCCGCTGGTTATTCGGTATAAAAGATTAAAATTAAATTACAATATAAACAGACACGGATTTATGCTACTTTCTCTCAAGAGAAACCTGCATAAATCCGTGTTATTTTTTCCTGTAAGACCACTAGAAAATTCGTACAGAAAATAAAAAACATCTCGATGTTTTTAAGAAAACATGGTGAAAAGTTTATTCAATCATCACCATGTTTTTTAGAAAAGAAAAAATACATTTTTATCGCTTCAAGTTAGAAAGCAAAACATTACCGTTAGCCACTGGATTCCAGCCATCTTCACCTTTCAACACCTCTTCCGGCTGATAAGCAGAAACATCTTTCAACTGTTTAGCGTACGGTACACGTGCAGAAGTATCTGCTCCTTCCCCCTTATTCTGATACTCCGCATAAAAGACAGTAGATTCATTCGACTTCTTTCCCCAGTTATTCCATCCGGCAGGTAAAATATGCTTACCCAATTCACATTGAATGAACACTGCTTGTGCATAAGGGCGCCACGGGCGTGACAGATAAACTTCTTTTGCCTCATCGGCTCCTGTCAGACGACAATTCCAGAATACATAACCATACTTTTCCCTTTATCAGTAGAAGGAGCTGTAACATAACCATTTCCTACACTGTGAATAGTACAGTCTTTAAACAAAGCAGTAGACCATCCAAAGATAAAGTCGACTGTTCCTTCGATATAGCATCCTTCATAATACTGACGACTGTCTTTTCCATACGTATAAAGTGTATCCTGATTTCCCAGGAAACGGCAGTTCTTAAAATAAGCACGGTCACCGTCTACAAAACAAGCAACAGCCTGCCCAACTCTTCCGCCGTATTGGCAAATGTAATATTTTCGGCATAAAAATCAGGAGCATAGATATATACGGTAGATGAACCGGAAGTAGACATTTCCTCTCCGAAACAATTTTTCTTCGAAGCATAAGCGTCGTCTGTCAATACTGCTCCATCTTCTCCTATCAGAGAAATATTAATCTTTGACTCAGGAATAATCACTCGTTCTTTATATTCTCCTTTACGAACCAGAATCCTTGTACGCTTGTTTTTTCGAAAATCGGGAACAGCATTGATAGCCTCCTGTACTGTAAAGAAGTCACCACTACCATCCTTTGCCACTACATAATCGTAAAAACGGACATATTTACCTAACTCCGGTAACTGTTTCTGAACAGCTTCGGCAGCCAGTGCCGCAACTTTACGCGCACCATATATATTCAGGTGAGTATTATCCTGACGTCCCTTCGGACAAGCAGCATAGGTGTCAGCAGGAATCCACATAAATAGTTTTTTCGATCCTTCAACCCCATAAGATTCTACCAGTTTCTTAGTAGCCTGATTCAGATCAATAAAGCAGACATCCATTTCCTTAGCGACATTCCGTGGAGATTCCAGATATTTTCCGTGAGTATCAATCAGTGTATCTCCTTCTACTACAGCCTCATCCTTTTCCGGACGAATATCATCGGCTGCCACAGCATCTGGATTTACACCAAAATTCCGACGCACGATAGAATTAAACAACACAGGAATTCCTCCTTTGGCACGTGTTTCACGAACAAATTTCCGTAAATTCTCATCGAAGGTAGTTCCCGGATCTGTATGACGTTCCGGCTGAGGTTTTTCATCATTATGTCCGAACTGTATGAACACATAATCGCCCGGACGAATCTTGTTGACAACAGTTTCCCAACGTCCTTCATCGATAAAACTTTTCGAGCTTCGACCGTTCATCGCATGATTCTCCACACGGACATCTTCGGTAAAGAAACTTCCCAAGACATGTCCCCATCCCCGTTCCTGATTATTACCTTCCAACGGTTTATTCGACATAGTAGAATCGCCAATCATATAGATTGTTATCACATGATCAGCTTTAAATGCTGATAAAATCAAAACAATCAGCGCTACTAATACTAACTGAATTTTTCTCATCTCCTTTTTTATTTCTGTTTTACATTTAATTCTTTATTGAAGAAATCCAGAATCGCCTTCTGTATTTCTTTACTGCAAAAATGAGGCAAGTCGTATAATTTGGTCTGCAAGTGTTCACCGGCTCCCTGGCTATCCCATACTTTCCGCATAGTATCGTAAGCAGCCTCTACACCTTCTACCGGGAACAATTTATCTTTCTTGCCGTTAGTAAACAACATCGGCTTAGGGCAAGCAATAGATGCCACATGAGGATAATCCATATATCGACGGATATTAGGAACCAGCATTGCATAAGCAGAACCACCTTTGTTCTGATTGTTTGTCATAGTCATCAAACTGTCCGTAGTATTCATCCAGCAGACAGCAGCTCCTGCCTTCACAGCATCAGTAGCAGCCATTGTCATCCAGGCACGGTGAGCTCCCATAGAAAATCCCATAGTCGCCACTTTTTCTTTATCTACCTGTGGCAAAGAAGCCAAGAACTCCGCACTACGGATATCATCCCAGGCTATCAGACCTCCCCACGACATTCCCATTTGTAACAAATTGGCAGACAAAGCCTGCTGAGAATCGTAACGTGCATACTCTTTCCTACCGCGTTCTCCCCAGAACAAAGCATCAAGAGCCAATACAACGTATCCGTTCTCTGCCAGATAATCGCCTACATATTGTCCGTCGTAACAACCTACAGCCCAGTTATCAGCATCCTTCATCACAATTTCTGAGACTCCAAACGGACGTACCATTTTTTCTTTTCCAATAGTAAAATGTGCTCCATGATCATGCAAAAGCAGAACAGCAGGAAATGGTCCTTTACCTTCCGGAACCAGCAGGTAAGCCGGCACACGAGAATATTCTGAAACATTGAAAACAATTTTTTGAGCCTCATAACCTTTGCGCTTTCTGTAGCTATAACCTTCATATCGTAAGGAGCAACTGGGGGAGCCGGCTGTATGCACTCCAGCAGTTTCTCACGTGCCTGCTCACGCCATTTGCCGAAATCCTTTTCAGGAGCATTTCCCCATGCCATCGGATAAGTCAGACTTTTTTTCAACTGCTCATAAAACAGAGGCATATCATTTTGTACTTCATAACCCGTGTAAGCCTTTTCTGCTTCTACTTTTTTAAGCCATTCTTTATACAACTTAAATAATTTCTCTGGAGCATATGTATACCAGGCATATCCAACACGACGTTCCAGTTTTACATCCGAAAGCTTATATACTTTAATGCCATCACGGTTACACATAAACGGAGTATTATCGCTCATCTCATAAAAACGTGACCAGATACGGGGAGCCTTCTTATCCTTCACTACAACCAAGTCGTAAGGATATTCATGATTGGCAGCTTTATCTTCAGGAATAGCTACCTTTTCTACACGCATACCTGTTATCGCAACTCTCTCAAACCAAGCCATAGCTGCTTTGACAGACTCAACCACTTCATCAGAAGGATGAGGTATTTCCATCAGCAATCGAACTACATCGCAGCTTTCACCAGCTGTCAGAGAGGCCAGTTCGAAAGTACGTGCATTGGTCGGAAGCAATGTATTATTGTCATGCTGTTGCCCCCAAACGGTCTTAACTCCATTCTGTACATATTGTGCTCGCAAAATCATATCAATACCCTTATTAAAAGCCTGATAGATTCTTTTGCGCATCGTATCGTCCAGCCAGGAAAATTCAAATCACCTTCGTTGATATGCAAAACAAACGTAATACTCCGGTAGTAACCTCATCGTTAAAGGTAATGGCATCTACATCCCATCCACGCCAGCCTCCGTTTTTTTCTGAGTTTTCAACAGATATTCCAACCCATCGAGTACAGCGTTCTTGTACTTCGTTGCTTTGGTTAGCGTATAAACTTGTGCCAGATATTCTATCTGAGAATAAGTATTCCGGTTATCAAGCGTACTACGGCGATGATGATCCGACAAAGTATTCAAGACAGAATCGGCAGGAAGCTCTGCCATCCAGTCAATATTTTTGGGCCATCCTCCATCCTCATTCTGATAAGCAACAAAATTATCAGCAATCTTCGTATACTGCTCAGGCGAATAGCGTTTATAGTTCCGTTCTTTATGCTCCAGATTCCAATGGTGGATTCCATCATGAAATGCACTCATAGAAGGAACTGTCTGCGACATTGCATAACTGCCCACTCCCAGCAGCAAACTCATTAAATAATATTTTTTATTTTTCATGGCATGTTTACATTAAGATTGATTTGTTTCCAAAAATAAGCAAAATGAGAGGTGGAGAAAGGTAATAATTGTTCTAATGTGGTTATTATTTAACCAAAATCTCCACATATAATACATTCAAACATATTTTCTCCGTTAACAGACTAAAATATCCAGATGGTATACTTTCAGGCAGCATACAACAGCCTCTTTCTATCTGCCTCCCAGTCACTTCACATTTCCTTCCAAAGCTGCAATAAGCGCCATCATATTTTTAATATACGCAGCAACAGAAATGCATTGTTGTCCATCTGTACAAGGATAAGGAGAAGTATCAAAATCATCCCCCACCATCTTCCTGCTATAATCTTCCTTACCTGATAAATCAGGAGTCCACCCGCAACGATATGGATGAGAAGTTGAAGGCAGATCAGAAAGCCAGTAACCTTGTTTTTTACCTGAGCCATCAGATTACTGATTTCTTTCTCTGTTACAAGGCGAGGACAATGCGTATAATATTTCGGTAACGGACACAATTCATCTGATAATAAAGGTGATTGGAAAAGCAACTTATTTTTATCAATCTTTTTCACTTCATCGAAATCCTTTCTCAACTGTTCAGGATTAACAAAAGTAGCAGAACTATAATGGGCAATTGTATTTTCTATATTCTGATCTATATAATACTTACCATTATAAATATTACCTCCCTTCCGATGCACATACAATGGTTTTCCCGTATCAGGATCAATAAACCGAGGCACTAAGATTTCATCGGGATTGTCTGATTTACGATGCCATTTACGGACTTCTGTTTCAGGTAATTTTTGAGATTCAAGAAACTTAATAGCAGCAGGTATCCCCGAAAGGAAACGAGTATCAGCTGTCAGCTTATAATATTCCATCATCTGATAAATCATACCGACAGTAGTACCCGTATTTACACTGCGTGGCTCATAAGAACGAGCATGGGCAGGCTTTAAGTCGGTCACCGTATACTGATCTGCCCATCCGGCATAAGGCTCTCCTTGCTGAAGAGTTATCGTAAGGTACATCGCCCGCATAATAGGCTCCTTTATATTCTGAAGCCCCATAGCCTGATAGCACTGAATCAGGAAATCAATAATTTCCGGTGTTACATCATCGTTTAAAGTTATAAAAGAAGAATAGTCCTCCTTACCTTCAAAAGGATGATCGTATCGCAACGGATAACGCTGTGGCCAGCCTCCGACAGGATACTGACTTTCTAAAATAAAATGAATAACTTTTTCTAGCGGAGCTTTATATGCAGGATCATTTTTCTCTACATACATACGTAATAAAAACTTAGCAGCAGAAATAGTACCCAAATCATCGTAAGTAGCATTACCATAATAATGTCGGAACTCTTCCAGACGCCAGCCACTTTTTCCTACTGTTTCATACCACTCCTTCAAGGAGTTCTCTCCAGCAAAGTCAAAGACGTAATTCCATCCCCCACATTCAAGTTGCCCCCATATTAAGACATTAGCAACTTTTTCGGCTGCTTCATAGTAAAACTTATCACCAGTAGCGTGATAGGCATCCAATAACAAATGACCAACACTCGGAGTTCCGGGAGGTTGAATCCAGACCATTGTCCTTTTCGCCTCCATTTCTCCCCACGAGCGCGACAAATCGGGCAAATAATTCCAGACAAAGCCTCCCCGATAACTTACACTGTCCATCATGTAACGGGTTGCAGATTTCATCGTGTTTAAAATATCCTCTTTCTCACCATTCAAAGAATGTGCCTGAATTCCCCCACAAAGACAAGCACCAGCAAAAAGAGTCAAGCCTACTTAATACAAACAGGCTTCAGCATGTGTTTCATCGTTTATTTTATTTAAGATTCGTATTTATGCAAAATAAAAAAATAACAGATTTAAGAATATTCAGAATACTGAATTTATGTCAGAAAAGAATTTTCTTTTGCAACAAATATCACTATATTTGTGACAGTTCTATATAAAAAACACAATGATGAAAAAAAATTTTATTCTCAGGCATATTTGCCTTCTCATTACTGGGGTTAACCTGTAATGCAGCCAACACAAACAACAGTACAGAAAAGGATTCTAAGGTTTCTTGTAACAAAACTTGCAGCAAACCATTCATGTTCGAAAACCAGACAGAATGGGAACAAACCAGTGATAAAGGTGTAACCAGACAAATTATGGGATACAACGGTCAGGTTATGATGGTAAAAGTTAAATTCGAGAAAGGAGCTGTAGGGGCTGCCCACACTCATTACCATACTCAAGTGACCTATGTTGCAAGCGGAAAATTTGAATTTACTATCAATGGTGAAACAAAAGTTGTATCAGCAGGAGATGCGCTTTTATATGGAGCCTGATGTAAAACATGGATGTAAATGTCTGGAACCCGGATTATTAATTGACTGCTTCTCTCCGATGCGTGAAACATTCTTACAAAAATAATCTTAATCTGACACCCAAAATCAGGCATTAAAAATGCAGCGGTAAGTAAGTTATAGGATATAAACTTAATAATATAAAATCAGCCAATTAATTCGTTATTCTGAATTAATTGCTGATTTTGTATTCTACGCCAAATGATCTTCTTCGGAAGATACAACTTGTAATGAACGGTTTAACAAAAATGTAACTTAATCAGGAGATTTGAAAAAGAACATTATTTCGAATCCGGAAACAAATGTTGTACTAAACTATTCAAATAAATTTCCAGATTTGTATAATCAGGACTTAAATTATAGTTTTTAGCATCGGATCCATCATTTGGATTTAAGCCATGCGCTTTTCCCAGTCATCCGGCATACCATCTCTATCTGTATCCACCGGAGCTTTTTCTGTCCGGTATTCAGGCCATCCTCCGACATCAGAAGCTGATCAATCATCCCATTGGTACTACCGTGACTGCTTGATAAGTATAATTCCCCTTTCTGGTTTCTGCTACAATTCTTGTATCATAAGAATCTCTTTTATAAGAAGCGCCGGCAAATTGCAAGACAGATTCAAAAGCATCCCATGTTGACTGCAATGAAGTATGCTCAGCTATCTTAAAGGAAGTATCGACCAATAATTCCCTTTGTGGAGCAAAGTCATTTTTGATAACTAAACCATCGGAATTATTCTTATTTACTTTCATTATTGCCTGACGTTGCTTTTCGCTTAGACTAGCACAAGTCGGATCAATATAGTTTCCATTGAAATAAAAGACTCCATGTACTCCCTTCACATTATTATTTTTTCCATCATCCGGATAAGCAGTGAACAAACGTTTATAAGAGGATTTTGTTGCAGTATAAGGACCAGGTTTATAATAATTATTCAGGAAATTATAACTTCCTCCTTCACCGGCATAAGCTCCATCACTACCATAATTGTAAATCACATTATTAAACAGTTCTACCTTTTCTTCTTCCGGCTTTCCTGTATAGCGGCTGCCACATAAACGAGGAGTACGGTTAGTATGATGAGCCAACAGATTATGATGGAATGAAGCTCCCTGTCCTCCCCATATGCCTCCATATCCATGAGCTCCTTTCTCGTGTATGGAATTGGCCAGACTCTCACTAATAATACACCATTGAAGCGTAAAATTACTGTTATCGTAAAAGGTAGCACACTCGTCTGTACTCCAGCTCATGGAACAATGGTCGATGATAATATTACGATGATTCTTAAAACCGTTCATCGCATCATCGCCCTTTTGCTTGATATCTGCTCCCATACGTGAACGGATAAAACGGACAATAACATTATCTGCCTGAATACCAAAAGTATAATTTTTCAAACAGATACCATCACCCGGAGCTGTCTGCCCGGCAATAGTCACATCGCCATTACTTATCTTCAGCGGAGATTCAAGTTCTATAATACCACTGACGGCAAAAACAATCGTACGAGGACCTTTCTTACGGATAGCCCAACGTAATGTTCCTTCTGTTCCGTCATCTTTTAAAGATGTTACAATCAGCACCTGACCTCCAGCTCCACCTGTAGTATACTTTCCTGCTCCATCAGCACCCGGAAATGCAGGAACTTCAGAACGATCAGGTACCGGATATGATTCAAGCTCTGAGCCAGTAACGATACCGGCCCCATCAATAGCAAGCCGCAAAGTGTACCTGTCAATATCTTTTTCATACAATACATTCTATTTTAAAGTTGGATATAAACCTTCAACCAAACTATTTATATAAATCTCCAGATTTGTATAATCCTTACTTAAGTTATATTTTACTGCATCTGATTTATCTGCCGGATTCAATCCGTTCTGTTCTTCCAGATATCAGGCATACCATCTCCATCGGAATCTACTTCGGGAGAATGTACCTCAACGTATTCATCCCATCCTTCAGCATCATTCTGCGTATCAATAAAACCATAGCTACTACCATTAGATCCCTCTCGTGAATAAGTACCAGTACGAGTTTCATTTACAATACGTGTATCCACGAGATCTCGTTTGTTAGATACACCGGCATACTTCAGGACATCTTCATATGCATCTTGAGCCGACTGCATAAAGAATAATCAGAAAGGATATCGAAACGCTTTGCAACCAGCATATTTTGAGCTGAAATCTCATTATTCTTCACAACAAAAGCTGTAGATGAAGTATTGTCAGAATTTGCCGCTTCTACTTCGGCCAACTGACTTTCCGACAAATCGCTCCGTGTATCCATATAGTTACCCGACAAATAAAACTTACCATATACGCCTGCGGCCTGATTGTTAGCGCCATCGTCAACATAAGCAGTGAAGAAGCGGCAATGCACTTTCTTGGATGCAGCTATCGGACCGGGTTTATAGTAGTTATTCATTATATTATAGGAACACCTTGTGCCCATAAGCCCCTCACTCGACCAGTTATAAATAACATTGTTGCATAGATCGACTTGCTCCATATCTGCCCGATTGGAATAACGGCTGCCACACAAACGTGGAGTACGATTACTGTGATGAGCCAATAAATTATGATGGAATGTTGCAGGACTGCCTCCCCACAAACCGCCATATCCGTGGCCTCCCTTTACATGAATAGAGTTAGTCAAACTTTCGCTGACAATACACCATTGCATTGTCATATTTGTATTTCCATAAAATGAAGCACATTCGTCTGTACTCCAACTCATAGAACAGTGGTCGATAATGATATTTTTCTTTCCAGGATACGACGACTGATATCCATTCATCGAATCATCTTCCGTTTTACATTCATCTCCCATACGACAACGGATAAAACGAATGATAACATTGTTAGCATTGACACGCAGTGTATAATTCTTCAAACAAATTCCTGCTCCTGGAGCTGTCTGACCGGCAATAGTTATATCATCATTCTTTATAACCAACTGTTTGGTCAGAGCTATAACTCCTCCCACGGCAAACACAACCGTACGCTTTCCGGATTTCTCAATAGCCCAACGTAATGTTCCTTCAGAACCATCATCTTTGAGGGAAGTAACCACATAAACGGTACCTTCAGCTCCCCCCGTCGTGAACTTTCCAGCTCCTTCAGCTCCGGGAAAGGCCGGAATTGTTGTCCGATCGGGAGCAGGATAAACAGGTAAAGACTCTTCTGGTATTTTATCATCGTTCGCTTGTGGCTCAGTCTGTTCTGAACAGGCAGATATTCCCAAGATTACTAACATGGTATTTATCAGCCACAATTTTTTCATGGATTCAACAGTATTCATCTTTCTATAGTAGATTTTCAGGTTCTAAATATCAAACTAAATAAAACACAAGTCCACATACAGAGGAATCCCCTGTCTATGGACTTGTCTATTAACTATTTTACATTCTCAAAGTGAGTTTTATTCATTCCAACGTGGATCACCAGCACCAGCAACACTGCTTTGGCTAGCGACTGTATATGGAAATCACCTTCTGCAGGATTTACAAATAATTCTGTTGAAGATACACTCAGAATTTCTCCCCACTCATATCCACTGTTATACGGGCAATCGGTAGTTGTAAAGAGGTTGGTTGTAGTAGCAATGCCTTTCACACTAGTTGCTTAATGGTTGACTCTGCTGTATAACTATACAACTGACCAATAATTGTATTCTTTACATCAACAGTTACATTCGACATTTTATTTATATCAATAAATGATTTGCCAGTAGCAACACAATTATAGAATGTACAAGCATCAATAGAGATATGAACATTATCCTGCTGAGTAACCAATACTCCACCAGCACTAAGCGTATTCACTGTAGAGTTAGACAAACTTACTGAATTAAGAGTAAATCCAGAAACTTTTGTCTGCAATACACCATACGAACCAATATCTGTCAATACACAGTTATCAATATTAATAGAACCTATAGAACCCTTTGCTCCGTCGCTCTGAACGCGAACTACACCACGAGTCTTACTAATATTACAATTGTCGATTAATATCTCACCAACAGTACCTTCTACATTAAAGTTCACAATATAATCATTTGCACTGCTTGTATTCTGCAAGTCAAGATTATAGAAGCGAATCAAATCATGGCTACCTGCCATAGAAAGTCCTTTAGGCATAAAGACTGGTTTTGTATCACCTGATTCACCCCAGAAAATAACAG